>JACCDG010509768.1_pt1 | contig 69095 bp, 57 predicted proteins | sample 7442471 | NCBI WGS metagenome assembly JACCDG01 (sample SAMN15323444, study PRJNA562643) | freshwater metagenome | isolation source: river surface water | place: USA:Blue River Watershed | collected 2017-08-17 | reverse complement strand
TCGGCACATAGACGAGCGTGATGACGGTGACGCCGAGGAACATCGGACCGGCGACCTCGCCGGCCGCGGCGGAAAGCTCGGACGTGCGCTCATCCTCCGTCAGGGGACGGCCGAGGGCGCGGACCCGTTCCTCCAAGCGTCGCAGGAAGTTCTCCACCATCACCACGGACCCGTCGACGATGAGCCCGAAGTCGATCGCGCCCAGGCTCATCAGGTTGGCGCTCGACTTCGAGGCGGCCATTCCCGTGAGCAGGAGCAGGAAGGACAGAGGGATGGCCAAGGCGACGAGCAGCGCAGCCCGCCAGTGGCCAAGCAGCAACAGCAACACGGCGATGACGATGAGCGCTCCCTCGAGCAGGTTGGTCTCGACGGTGCGGACGGTGGACCCGACCAGATCCGAGCGGTCATAGAGCACGGTCAGCTTGACGCCCTCCGGCAGGTGGGCGCCGATTGCGGCGAGCTTCTCCACCGCGCGGCGCGAGACCTCGCGGGAGTTCTCGCCGGCGAGCATGATGGCGGCGCCGACGACGGCTTCATGGCCGTCGACGGTGGCCGCGCCCATACGGGAGGCGTTGCCGATCGAGACGCCGGCGACATCGCCCACGGTCACGGCGGGACCAAGGCCGGCCGGGCGCAACGGGATGCCGGCCAAGTCCTGGGCGGTGCGGACGCGGGTGTCGGCCCGGACGGTGAAGGCCTCCCCTCCCAGCGAGACGACTCCGCCGCCGGCGTTCTCGGTATTGCGGCGTACGGCCCGGAGCAGTTCCGACATGGGCACGCCTGCCTTGGCCAGCTTGGCGAGATCCGGCTCCACGAGCATCTGCCGCTCATGGCCGCCGATGACATTGACGTCCGCCAATCCCGGAGTGGAGCGTAGAGCCGGGCGCACCCGGGTGTCATGCAGCAGGCGAAGCTCCCGCAGGCGCGTTGCCTCGTCGGCCGGCGCCTTGGCTTCGGCCGTGTAGCCGATGGAATAATAGACGATCTCGCCGAGTCCCGTGCTGATCGGCGCCATCACGGGCACGGCGCCCGGCGGCAGGTTGCCGGAAGCCTGACCGATGCGCTCGGTCACGAGCTGGCGGGCGCGGAAGATATCCGTACCGTCCTCGAAGATGAGCGTGACCTGGGAGAGGCCGACCTTGGAGAGCGAACGGAACTCCACGAGACCAGGCAGACCCGAGAGTTCGGACTCCAGCGGGATGGTGACGCGGGACTCGACCTCATCGGCTGCGAAAGAGGCCAAAGCGGTGTTGATCTGGACCTGCGGACCGGTGATGTCCGGCATGGCATCCACCGGGACGCGATAGGCCGACCAGAAGCCGAGGACGCTGAGCAGCAGGGCGCACGTCAGCACGGCGCCGCGACGACGGATGGACCAGCGGGCGAGGGCCGCGACCATCTCAGTGTCCGTCGGCGCAGCCGACGCCCTCCTTGATCGCCTGCAGTTCGGCCGTCCAAAGGTCCCAGACGCCGGCGACGACGACGAGGTCGCCCTCCAGCACGCCGTCAGTGATCTCCGCGGTCTCGGCGGACTCAGTGCCGACCTTCACCGGGGTGCGCAACCAGCGCTGTCCGTTCGCCACGAAGATAAACACGCCCTCTGACGTCCGGAGCAAAGCCTGCCGCGGCAACACCACGCGGTCAGACTTTGTCAGCGCCTCGGCCTTGCGCAGGCCGATGAACTCGACCGCCTCAGGGGTAAGCAGCAGCCCCTGCCCCTTCTTGAATTCGGCGGCCTTGGCCGCCGGTGCGGGGCTTTCGGTCCCGACCGAGGTCGCGGGCTTGCCACAACCGGCCAATACAGCCATGGAGCATACGAGGAAGACGTTTCTCATCGGGCGGAGACGGGATTGAAGTTCACGCCGCTCAGTTCGCGGAGGCGGAAGCCGGCTTCGACGGCCTGCTCTTGGATCACCAAAGCGGAGTCGACGGCCTCGAGGTAACCCGCCTGGGCGTCCATGAAGAGCTGCAGGGAGAGAGCCCCAGCGCGGAAATGGCTTTCGGCGAGCTTGGCGGCCTCGGCGAAGCGCACCGCCGGGTCGTCCTTATGCATGCGCAGCTGGTCGACCTTGGAGGCGTAGGACAGCCAGGTCTGTCCGAGATCCTTCTCGACGTCGCGCCAGGCCGCGGAGATGGCCGCCTTCGACTGCCGCTTGCGTTCGTTGGCCGCGCGCTCGGCGGAACCCGAACGACCGCTCACGGGCAGAGGGATGTCGAAACGCAGGCCCACGATGGTCTCGCGCCCGCCCACGCGGTCTTGCGAGACATAAGGTCCGGCCGTGAAGCCCGGGACGCTGTCAGAACGGGCGAGATCCGACTGCAGGCTCATCTGCTCGGACTCGAGCACCTTCATCCGGTAGGAGAAGTTGCCATCCCGGGCGGCGGAGAGGAGCTCATCGAGCTTGGGTGCGTCCTTGAGCGCGAGCACGGGCGCCTTCACGACAAGCGGGGCGAGCGAAGGCGCACCTCGCAGCTGGTTCATCTCCAGCAAGGCCTGCTGCAACGCTAGGCGGGCCTCCTCGGCGCGACGGCGGGCGACGACCTCGGCGGCCTCGACGGAACGCAGCTCTATGGTCGGGGCGGGGCCAGAAGGGTCGCGGCCGACCAAGGCCTTGCGCAGTCCGGCAAAACGTTCGGCGACCTCCTCGCAGGCCTGGGCGCGGACCTGGGCACGGGAAAGACGATAAGCCAGCACCGTGGCCTTGGCCTCAAGAGCCTGCTCGAATCGCCCCAGCCCGAGCTTGGCGGCCTCGACCTGCCGGTCCGCGATCACGCGGCGAAGACGCAGGCGTTCGGGCCATTCAAACGTCTGGCTCAAAGACGCAGTCCAGACCTGCCCCTCGTCGAGGAAGGCACCGCCCGCATCGCGAAGGCGCTTACGACCGACCTCGACCGAAAGAAGAGGATCTGGATTGGAAGAAGCCGAAGAGCCTGCCTCGCGTTCCGCGGCCAAAGCGGAGAGGTAGGCCTGGTGTTCCGGGTTGGACTCGACGGCCTGGCGGACAAGGTCGGCGACCTCGATGGGGACGGTATTGGGTTCGGCTCCGCTGACGAGCAGCGGGGCCAAGAGAAAGAAGATGGAGATGCGGGAAATGGTCATGGATTTGGATGCATACGGGCGCAGGCCCAGGGTGCCCCCCTTGGACGACGGGGTGTTGATACGGCACACCCCACGGCCGTCGCGGACGCAGGGGTGAAGGGCGGACGCACCGCCGACGGAACTACCGGGTCAGACTCGCAGACACATCGTCCCCGCACTCAAGGCTGGCGGACGAAGCGGGACGAACAAGGCTGACCCCTGAAAATGGACTACGTCCGGCAGGCAGCGTAGACGGACTCCTTCCGAAGCTCCAATGTAGGGCGGGAGAAACAACTGCGACTTAGCCTGAGGGGCGAGCGCGACCAGTTCCTCGACAACGATGGCGGAAGCAGCGGGCTTGAAGCAATCGGAGCAGTCATCCGCCTGGGCGCAGGCCTTGCCGGCATGCTCGCAAGAAGAAGCCGCCCCTTCGCAAGCGCACCGATCGGACGCCAAGGCCCCGGCCGTGGCCCAGAGGAACACGGCGAGGAAGGCGAACCATCGGGAACGGACAGCGCTCACTCGAGTTAAAATAACCCCGCATCAAGAGAAGTCAAGCGGAGCAGAACCCCAAGCCCTTCCCTTAGCACCGGTCGTCGCTCCGCACACCCGGAAACATTCAGAGTTAAGTAGACAAATCGTGGGATGCTGAAATTGCTCCGGCGCGGGGTTAATCTCCGCACGCTCTGCGACTTACAAGACGGAGCATGCTTTTCTGCAGCCGATCTGTAGACAATTTAACGGTCAACTTGAATCATTCACCAAAGAGAAACCCGCCTTTCAGCGGGTTTCTCAGGTGTTTTTATGAGAAAGTGGCGGAGAGGATGGGATTCGAACCCACGATACCCTTTTGGGGTATACCCATTTAGCAAACGGGCGCTTTCGGCCACTCAGCCACCTCTCCAGGTCCCTTGTCAGTTCAAGGGACATGCTGGATAGTCCGCGCACGGGGCGAGGTCAAGCCGTCGCTCCCCGTCACTCATGATCAGAAGCGCCGGGTGACGCCGAGATAGGCGGAACGGGGCTGCGGGCCGAAGCCAAGGGCGGCCGGCGGCGCGTCCTCTCCGGTGAGATTCTCGACACGGAGGGAGACCTCGGTGTGCTCGCCGATGGTACGGCGGATCCATAGGCGGGCGTAGGTGGCGTTCGGGAGGTCGACGCGGCTGAAGGCGGCGAAGTCGAAATCTTCACGGCCGCGGAGATGGGTGACAGCCAGTCCGAAGATCCAGTCTTCTACGGGAATGAATTCAGCGCCGAGGCTGAGCGCGAAGTCGGGCCGACGGAGCAGCTGCTCACCCTGGGCCGCGGTACCGAGATAGCCGAGGGGGGAGAGGACCTCGGTGCTCAGCAAGGTCGCCGAACCGAACAGTCGCACGCCCTTCGCGGGACGGGTCTCAAGCCAGAACTCCGCGCCCTGGGTGCGCGCCTCGGCGATGTTGTAGGCGAGGTAGAAGTTCGCCGGGTCGAAGTCGATGAGGTCCTCGACATCGTTGCGGAAGAGGGTGAAGGTCCACGAGAGCGCCCCGGGCAGGAGATCCTCGTGCCGCAGGCCGACCTCGTAGCCCGCCGAGGACTCAGGACGCAGCGGAAGGCCGCCGGCGGTGCCGTAAGCGAGGTCGTTGCCCGAAGGCGTGCGGTACGACGTGCCGGCCTTGGCGTGCAGCACGAGCTCCTTGCTGAGCCGGTGCGACCAGGCCAGCTCGCCCGAGGTGCGGCCGTCATACTCCGTGAAGCTGTCCTGACGCACCGTGGCGCGGATGCGGTCGGCTTCCGACAGCCGCCAATCCGTGCGCAGCCAGCCGCCGAAGGACTCCTGCACGTCGCGCCAGTCGACGCCGCCAGGCGACAGCATGCGCTGGTCGAAATCATTGCGCTCATAGGTCACCCCGGCGCCGAAGGAGAGCCCCGGCCGCACCGTCCAGTCGGCATAGGCCGTGAGCTCGTCGCGCTCGAGGAGGTAACGCTGATGCGAGGTGAAGGCGAAAGGCCCCGTGGTGTCGATGAGGCTCGTGACGGAGGAGCCGCCGCGCGACCAGAACGCAGCGCCACGGACCGTCCCGTTGTCGAATCGAACGCCGGGCGAGAGCAGCCATCCGCCGTCGCGCTGCCAGTCATTGGGGTCTCCGGAGGCGCCTGGACCGGGTCCGGGCAGTCCGGCGTGCCCCCGGTCGACCGAGCCCACGATGTCCGCCACCATGCCCGGGGCGATCCGCCAGCCCGCGCTGAGCAGGGCCGTCGTGGCGTCGCGCGCGCCGTTGTCGCGCCAGCCGTCGTCACGTGTCGTCGTGGCCGTGACCGAGATTCCGCGCACGGCCTCGCGGCCGGACGCGGCGTCGTTGGACGTCACGCTCACCGCCGCGGCGGCGCGTCCGTAGGAACCGCCCTCGACCAACGCCGAACCGGCGCGCGGCGAGCGCAGCGGATCGGGCAGACGCATGTCGACCACGCCGCCGATGGCGTTGGCGCCGTAGGCGGAAGAGGCCGGACCGCGGAGCAGCTCGATCGATGAAAGCCCGTAGACCCGGTAACGGCCGAGCTCATAGGTGCCCGAGAAGCCCTGGGGCAGACGACGTCCGTCGAGCAGAATCGCCGTGTGCGTGGAATTCATCCCGCGGATGAAGACCGAGGCCTGGGATCCTTCGCCCGACTGCTCCGTGGCGTAGACTCCGGGAGCCGAGGAGAGCAGGCCCCCCAAGGTCGTGTAACCTGCCTCCACAGCGCCGGCTCCGTCGATACGCGAGACCGAGGGCGAGGCCTCGGCGAGGTCGGACGCCTGACGTGTTTCGACCACGACCGTCTCAGGGAGACGGGCCGGGGCTTGGGCGAGCAGCAAGGCAAGAAGGCTGAAGCTCATTCGTATCATCGTATCTAGATACGATGATACATGTCAATCGAACAGCCAGCGTCATGGAATTGGCTGGAAAATGGCAGGCTGAATCCCCATCTTGAGAACGTGGCACCTGAAACACGCAGCCAGCCGGACCTCGGAGCCATCCGTCAGTTCTCCATCTTCGTCGAGAACAAGGTCGGCCGCCTCAACGAGCTGGTGCAGTCCCTCGCCGCCGCCGACGTGCACATCGTGGCCCTCTGCCTCGTGGACACGACTGACTCGACCATCATCCGCATCGTGGTGGACTACCCTGAGCAGGCCGAGAAAGTGCTGGCCGAGCACAGCTTCGCGCACGACGACGTGCCCGTGGTGGCTATCGAGCTGCAGTCCGAGGCCCAGCTCAAGGACGTGACCGCCGCCCTCCTCGCGGCGGAGATCAACATCCACTACGTCTACCCCTTCCTCTTCCGTCCCGGCGGCCGCCGAGGACTCATCGTCCGCACCGAAGCGCAGGAACTCGCGGCCTCCGTGCTGGCCAGGCACGGCATCACCGTCCTCGGCCGGGATGACATCGCGAGGTGAGGCGCGGTCGCAGAGCGACCGCGAGGGGCAGGGACAGGGGCTGGGATAGGGGCAGGTGATGCGGATGGAAGATGGCGCACGGCCGCCGCAGGGCGGCCGAAGGTAGGGGCGTGGCTACGCCGCGCCCTCCTCACAGGGAGTGCAAGGCAGAGCCTTGCCCCTACCCGGGTTCGCCCTGCGGCGAACGGGATGCGACGCGTGCCAAAAAATACCGAGAGCTCATACCAGATTGCATCTCACATCGGGATGGGCAAAGTTTCGTTTCCGCACATGAGCCGGTTCTACTTCGCCTACGCCTCCAATCTGGATTCGACCCAGATGGAACGTCGCTGTCCGGGCTCACAATACCGCGGCAAGGCCTTCCTGCCGAAGCACCGTATGGCCTTCACGCACCCCAGCCAGACCTGGGGCGGCGGCGCGGCCGACATCCTGGAAGACCAGGACTCGCCCGGCGTCTGGGGCGGAATCTACGAGATGACGGCCGACGACTGGAACCGGCTGATGGAGGCGGAAGGCGCGGCCTACCGGCGCGTGAAGCTCACGGTGCTGGAGGGCGGTGTCGAGGACTGCCCGCTGGAGTGCTACGCCTTCAAGGTCGTCGATCCGACCGGCCCTCACCTGCCCTCCCGCCTCTACCACGAGAAGATCGTGCGCGGCGCCCTGGCGCGCGGACTGCCGGCGGGCTGGATCGCCTGGCTGCGCGGGCTGTCCATCAAGGCCTGATGCCGCGTCCGAAGCCAAGGTGCTTCTGGTGCGGCGACGACCCGCTCTACGTGGCCTATCATGACCGCGAATGGGGCGTACCCGTGCGGGATGACCGCCTGCTCTTCGAGCAGCTCATCCTTGAGGGCGCGCAGGCCGGCCTGTCCTGGATCACCGTGCTTCGGAAGCGGGAACGCTACCGCGAGGCCTTCGCCGAATTCGAGCCCCGCAAAGTCGCGCGCTTCGACGCCCGCAAGGTCGATGCGCTCATGAAGGACCCCGGACTGGTGCGTCACCGCGGCAAACTGGAGTCGGTCGCGCTCAACGCACGCGTCTTCCTGCGGATGCAGGCCGAGCACGGGTCCTTCGCCGCGTGGCTCTGGGCGCATGTCGACGGCCGGCCGGTCGTCAGCCGCTCGCGCAGGCCGCAGCCCTCCTCGCCTCTCGCCGAGAGGATCTCCAAGGAGCTGAAGAAGCGCGGCATGAAGTTCGTCGGCCCGACCATCATCCAGGCGTATCTGCAGGCCGTCGGCGTCCTCGACCATCACCTGCCCGGGTGCTGGAAGGCCTGAGTTCGCCGCAGGGTGAACCCGGGCAGGGGTGATTTCGGCTGACCGAGGGCGGTCAGCCCTGCCTCAGGCCGCCGTGCGGCGGCGTGTCACTTTGCAGCCGCGGGCCAGAGGCCGTTGACGGTGACGGCGAGCTTCTCGGCGACGGGGGTGACGGGACGCCTGTCGACGACCTTACCGCCGATCACGAGCGAGACGCTGCGCGGCTGCGCGGCGGCGGGCACGTTCACGTGGAACTTGTTCATGCACGTGGCGTCAATGCGCTTACCTTCGAGGCGGAATCGGAAGGTGCCGGCGCGCGACTCGACGACGAGCTGGCAGTCGGCCGGCTTGAGAGCCGCGCCTTCGTCGGCGTAGCAGAAGCCCAGGGCGCCGTGCAACGGCGGGTAGACGTAGCTGCGCAGCTTCTGTTCCGGGTCATAATAGCCGACCAACGTCACCACCGCCGCGCCGAAGACCAGGGGCTTTCGCGCTTGGGAACCCTCGTCGCCCTTCCCTTCGTTCCAGCGCTTGCCGTCGGAGACGAAGCTGCGGCTCACGCCGCGGGTCACGCGCTCGGTTCCGCCGTTGATGACCATGTCCGTGGCGTAGGCCGCTCCGTGGTCGACCGAGAGGATGCGCCCCTTGTTGGCGGCCGAGGCCGCGGGCACGGTGAACTCCTTCGCCCAGTTGCCGTCGCCCATCGCCACCCTGACCCAGGCGTGCTCCGCGAGGAGCGCCGTGAGCGAGGCTTCGCTCAGGTCCTTGATGGGCGCCGAGACCGGCGCGGCCGTATCGATGCGGTGGGCGTAGGGCTCCATCTTCGAGGACTCCGCGTTCCAGCGGCTGAAGCCCGTAGGCGACTGGGCGTCGAAGACCGCCTTGCCCTCGAGGAACTTCTGGATGATCGCCGCGGTGTTGGGCGTGTAGAGCGTGAAGCGGTTGAACGAGGAGAACGGCGCGCCGCCCGCCATCGCGTCGAAGCCGAACGAACGCCCGTCGAAGGGCTCCTGCGACTGGCCCTCCAGCGCGGAGGCCTTGCCGCTGCGGACTGCGGCGAAGTTCGGGAGGAAACGGTTGCGGTCCGCGTCCCAGCCCCAGGTCGAGTTGACCTGGTCGGCGGGGCGGTGGACCGACCCCTTGAAGCCGTCGACGTAGTGGCCGAGCCCGTAGTTGTGGCCGACCTCGTGGCTGAACTCGTTGCCGAGCGAGTCGTCGAGCGTGACGATGCCGCCCCCGCCCGAGCCGCCGTGCACCTGCACGCCGTTCGAGTAGACCCCGCGGCTGTTGTGCGCGGCCAGCTGGGCGACCACGTAGGGGTGGCTGCGCTCGCCGACGCCGGCGGTGCTGTGCAGGCCGTAGTTGGCGTTGTCGATGCCGTGCGAGATCAGCTCCTTGCCGATCCGCTGGCGCATCGTGCCTTCGTGCCAGCCGCCCTTGCTCGGGTCGAGCTCCTTGAGCAGCTCGCCCGACGGCAGCATGACCTCGGTGAGATGCAGCGGGGCGTACTGGCTGACGACGAGCCGCGTCGCCGGCAGGGTCTGGAAGTATTCGCGGTGCGCCTCAGGGTCCTTGGCGAACGAGAAGGCGGCGCGCGGCGGCGTCAGCATCCCGATGTCGATGGTGTGCAGCAGCAGCTGCGTCGGCGCGCCGACCTCCACGCCCGCGAGCTCCCCGGAGAGGGAACCCTGCCGGAAGCGGAACGTGACTCCGGGCAGGATCCATTCGCCCGGCAGGACCGCGCTCCACGCGTCCGCGGCGTACCGCAGCCGGTTGTTGTCGAGCTCGCCCTCGCGGAACCAGCGTCCCCCGGCGCACTTGAGCAGGACCTTCTGGCCGCGGCTGACGTTCACCTGCCGGTCGCCGTAATGGACGGTCGAGCCGTAGCCCGCGTCGGCGATGATGCGGACGGCCTTGCCGTCGAGACCCTTGCCTGCGGGCAGGCGGATGTGCCGCGTCCAGCGCCCGTCGCCCGTCCGCACCTCGACCACGTCGTGCCGGGAGAGCCATTCGCGGAGCGCGACGCCGTCAGACTCGGAGAGACGCGCGATGTCGGCGGCGTCGGTCACCTCACCGGGATCGGAGTCCTTGACCGTGAAATCCACGCCGCCCGCCGGCACGCCCTCCGTGAAGTAGGCCGTGGTCGGGAGCAGCTTCGGAGGGCTGAGCGTGAGCGTGCCGAGCGTCCTGCCGGCGCCGCTGACGACCGTGACCGCAAGCGGGACGAGCGACTCAGCCTTCTGCGGACGCACCATGACCATCGTCTTGCGGAAACTGACCAGGCGCGGCTGACGGTCGTCCGCCCGAGGACGGGCGGGGATGACCTGGCTCTGGGCGAACAGCACCTGGGCTGAGAGGTCGCCCTTGAGGTCGTTCGTCGGCGTCGTCGTGTTGAAGACCAGGTCAGGCTCGGCGGCCGGAGCGGACCGTAATGCGGCGGCAAGGGCCAGGGCGGACAGCACGAGGAAACGAAGCTTCATGAGCGAGAGGGGGAACCCAGAGAAAAGCCCCTAAGAAAATCCCCCGCAAGGACGGAGGCCCCTTATATTCGGCTGATTACGCTCATCGGCCGGGCCGACCCACGGGGTTCGGCCTGGCGGGCCAGGGAACTTCAATCGCTCATAACGCTCCAATACGTTGGACAGCCTGTGGCGGTTTATTCAAATCTGACCCTCACCCCGCCCCATTTCCCATCAGATGAAAACCCTGACCACCACCCTGCTGCTCGCCCTGACGGCCGTCGCCTCCGCGCAGCAGAACCTCCCGAAGCATGAGGCGATGGACTACGGCCGCTTCCTGTCGGCCTCCATCGACAACGCCCAGGGCAAGAATCCGTTCGAGCAGAAGGGCGGCGCCGCCAACAAGGCCGTCGTCGTCAACCTCGGCGACCGTGCGGGCGGTTTCGCCTTCGACACCGAGACCCTCCGCGCCGCCGGCGGATGGACGGGCGGCTGGCTGCGCTTCAAGGGCGTCACCTTCGACGGCGGTCATGGACCGAACCCCGGTCCCGCGCAGAACGCCAAGATGCACTTCGAGACCAATCCCGGCCCCGGCTGGAGCGTCGACGGCACCTTCAAGGATCCCCGCCCGCTGCCCAAGGGGCCGGAAGGCGTGATGTCCAAGATCCCCCTCGGTCCCCTGCCTCGTGAGCACTCCAAGTATCTCGGGCTCTTCCTCAACGGCGACCGCGTGACCTTCCACTACAGCGTCGGCTCCGCCGAACTGCTGGAAAGCGCCGAACTCGAGACGGTCGGCGGCGTGCCCGTCGTGAGCCGGTCCTTCACCGTGCTCAAAGGCGAGCTGGACGCCTACGTGCGCCTGCAGGACCTGCCCTACGGCGGCACGATCGCCCTCAACGACTCCGGAGCCGTCGTCACGATGAAGTTCCCCGCGCCCACGCCTCCTCCCGCCCCCAAGGGCAAGAAGAAGACCGCCCCGACCGAGGCGCCGAAGGCCCCCGCCGATGAAGTCACCGCCGTCGCCGGACGCGGCCTGCCCGCCGGTTCGGCCTTCATGCAGAAGGACGCCTCGCTCTCCCTCAAGGTCAAGGCCTCGGCCGGAACCAGCTTCAAGGTGTCCTTCGCGCACGGAGCCGTCGGACAGGACGCGGCGCTGCAGAAGGCCGCAGCCGGCAGCGCCGGCGCCGCCGACCTCAACGCCTTCACCAAGGGCGGGCCCGCGCGCTGGACCCAGACCGTCGTGACCGAGACCGCCTTCGGCGAGACCGACCAGGCCAAGCAGGTCGATTCCCTCCGCCAGCAGCTCGCCGGCGAAGCCGACGCGGCCGCCAAACAGGCGCTCGAGGACCGCATCAAGGAGGCCCTCAACGCCCCCTACCTCGTCGACAACCTCAACGTCCCCCTCGAGAACCCCTACCGCTCCTGGATCCGCGTCGGCGCGATCGACTTCTTCAAGGACGGACGCATCGCCTTCTCCACCTGGAGCGGCGACGTGTGGATCGGGACGCCCTCCGACGCGAAGTTCACCAAGGTCACCTGGAAGCGCCACGCCACCGGGCTCTTCCACGCCCTCGGCCTGCGCATCGTCGAGGACGTGATGTACGTCCTCGGCCGCGACCAGATCACCCGCCTGCACGACCTGAACGGCGACGGCGAGGCCGACCGCTATGAGAACTTCAACAACGACGTCCAGGTCACCTCGAACTTCCACGAGTTCACCTTCGACCTGCAGACCGACGCGCAGGGCAACTTCTACTTCCTCAAGGGCGGCCCCGTGAATCCGGGAGGCCGCGGCTGGGGGCCCCTGAGCGACCACCACGGCGCGATCTTCAAGGTCTCGCCCGACGGAACGAAGTTCGAGGTGCACGCCACCGGCATCCGCGCCCCCAACGGCATGGGCGTCGGCCCCAACGGTGAGATCTCCAACGGCGACAACCAGGGCACCTGGGTGCCCGCCGACTACATCCACTTCTCCAAGGCCGGAGAATTCATCGAAGTCCCCGACCTCGCGCATCGCGAGCAGGCCCCGGCCAAGTATTCCCCGCACCTCTGCTGGATTCCCTACGACGTCGACAACTCCAACGGCGGCCAGACCTGGGTGACCTCCAAGAAGTGGGGTCCCTTCGAAGGCCGCATGCTCTACCTCTCCTACGGCAAGTCCTCGCTCTTCGGCGTGCTGCAGGAGCGCGTGGGCGACGTCCCGCAGGGCGGCGTGGTCAAGTTCCCCCTCAAGTTCACCACCGGCATCATGCGCGGACGCTTCCATCCCGTCGACGGACAGCTCTACGTCGCCGGCCTCAAGGGCTGGCAGACCAACGGGGTGAAGGACGGCGCCATCCACCGCGTGCGTTACACCGGCAAGTCGGTGACCATGCAGGACCGTCTCCACGTGACCAAGGACGGCATCACCATCGGCTTCACCGGCGCCCTCGACCGCAAGTCGGCCACCGACCTGCAGAACTGGTCGGTCGAGCAGTACAACTACAAGTACTCCTCCGAATACGGCTCCGCCGACTACAAGGTCAGCAAGCCCGGCGAACAGGGCACCGACCCCGTGGCCGTGAAGTCCGTGAAGCTCTCCGACGACGGCAAGGAAGTCTTCCTCGAGATCCCCGGGCTGCAGCCCGTGATGCAGATGCGCATCAAGATGGCACTCAGGGCCGTCGACGGCACCCGCATCCCCGAGGAGGTCTCCAACACGATCAACGTCGTGCCGGACGCCAAGGGCTCCGATTACCGCAGCTTCGCCAAGTGACCGCGCCCTGAGGCGCGCGCGAAGGCCCGGAACCTCCGGGCCTTCTTCTTGTCCGCTTGCCAACCCCCGCCGAAGGACGACCCTTGTCCGACGCCGCCATGACGCTCCGCAGCCTCCTGACGTTCCTTCTCGCGCCGCTCGCCGCGGCCGCCGCCGAGCCCGCCCAGGGACTGCACGCCTCCTTCGAGGCCGGCGGACGCACGGACCGCCGCGTCGACCGCCTGCTCGCGCTCCAGGTGCCAGCCGGCCAGCCGGTCACGCCCTGGCTGCCCGCGGGTCCGTTCAAGGCCCGCTGGGAAGGCACGGTCGAAGCCCCCGTACGCGGCATCTTCACCCTCTGGGCCGAGACCTCCGGAAAATTCCGCCTCACCGTCAACGGGCAGGCCGCCCTGGAAGGCGCGGGCACGAAGTCGGTGCAGCTCAACAAGGGACCCAACGCGATCGTCGCCGAATTCGAGTCCGACGGAAAGACCGACGCGCATCTGCGCGCCGGCTGGGCGTCGAAGGACTTCCCGCGCGAGGCCTTCCCGCCGACCTCCCTCGCGCACGCCACGGATGAGGCCCTGACCAAGTCGCTTCGTCTGCGGGAAGGACGCGCGCTGTTCGCGAACCTCAACTGCGCGGCCTGCCACCAGGACGCGAAGTTGCCCGCCAAGGGCGCGGGCATGCCCGAATACGGGCAGAACGCGCCGCTGCTCGCCGACCTCGGCACGAAGTTCGACCGCGCGTGGCTGACTCGCTGGATCCTCGACCCGGCCTCCTTCCGTCCGCACGCGCTGATGCCCGCGGCGCTCAACGGCCTCGACGCCGAGCAGCAGGCCGCTGACCTCGCCGCCATGCTCACGCAGGGCGCCACGCCTGCGACCGGTCCGGCCGCCGACCCTGCCCTCGCTCCGTCCGGCGCCGCGCTCTTCGCGAACCTCGGCTGCGTCGGATGCCACCGTCAGCCCGACGCCAAGGGCGAAGACACGCTCGGCCGCATCCCGCTTTCGCACGTGCGCGCCAAGTGGCGAGACGCGGCGCTGAAGGACTACCTGCTCGACCCGGCCAAGAACTGGCCAGCCGCGCGCATGCCGCACTTCCGCCTCACCGAGGAAGAAGCCTCGCAACTGGCCGCCTACCTGCTCACCAAGGCCCCCGCCGGCAAGCTCTCGGCCAAGGAAGGCGACGCCGGGCGGGGAGCCGGACTGATCGTGTCCGCAGGCTGCCTGAACTGCCACGCCGGCATGCCCGCCACGACGCAGCCCCCGCTGGCGAAGGCCGCGTCAGCCGGTGCCAAGGGCTGCCTGGCCCCCGACCCGGCCGCACGCGGCAAGGCGCCGGCCTACGACCTGTCCGCGGGCGAACGCGAGGCCTTGCTGGAGTTCATGAAGTCCGACGTCGCCGCCGGACTGGCAGCGGACGTCCCCGCGGAGTTCGCCACGCGCAATCTCAAGGCCCTCAACTGCGCCGCCTGCCACGCCGTCGACGGGCGCGGCAGCGCCTGGAAGAAGGTCGACGAGGAATGCCGTCAGCTGCGCTCGCTCCTGCCGCCCAAGGAGCACGTCGAAGGCGAGCCCGTGCCTGACGCGCCCGTGCCCGCCCTCACCTGGCAGGGTGAGAAGCTGAAGACCGCCTGGATGACCGAGTTCATCGCCGGACGCGTCGAGGACAAGCCGCGCTGGTGGCTGATCGGCGTCATGCCCGGATTCTCACAGCACGCGGCCGGCATGGCTCTCGGCCTCGGCCAGCAGCACGGCTTCGGGCCCAAGGACCCGGACGACCCCAAGCCCGATTCCGCGCGTATCGCCGTGGGCGAGAAGCTCCTCGGCATGGACGGCGGCTTCAACTGCATCACCTGCCATGACGTCGGCGAAAAGGAGGCCACCGCCGTCTTCGAAGCTCCGGGCATCAACCTGGCCCTCTCGGCTGAGCGGCTGCGCAAGGGCCACTTCCACCGCTGGCTGCTCAATCCCAACCGCCTCGACCCGGAGACCAAGATGCCGAAGTTCGCGGACGGCGACGGCCAGACCCTGCTCACTGACCATTTCAACGGGAAGGCCGAAGATCAGTTCGAGGCCATCCGGGAATACCTGAACACGCTGAAGAAGAAGTGAGGAGGACCGGGGGCATGGGGGACGGTGCAGATGGAGGATGAAAGATGGAGGATGGGCACGGCCGCCGCAGGGTAGCCGAAGGTAGGGGGTGACTACGCCGCGCCCTCCGCACAGGAGTGCAAGGCGGAGCCTTGCCCCTACCCGGGTTCGCCCTGCGGCGAACGGGATGCGCATGGATCGCCGCGGCTGACCGAGGGCGGTCAGCCCTACCGGCGCGGCAAGGCCGCGAGGGGACACGGTGACACGGGGCATGGGGGACGTTGCGGATGGAGGATGAAAGATGAAGGATGGGTACGGCCGCCGCAGGGCGGCCGAAGGTAGGGGCGTGGCTACGCCGCGCCCTCCTCACAGGAGTGCAAGGCGGAGCCTTGCCCCTACCCGGGTTCGCCCTGCGGCGAACGGGATTATAACCCTAAGCCCATGGCCATCATATTTCTATCCCTGCCCCTGCCCTGTCCCTACCCCTGTCCCTGCCCCTGTCCCTAGGTTTCCCCGTCCCTTTTTAAGATACCTGACGCCTAGGAACAAACTCGACTCCCGGACGGACATCTTATGGGGTAAATCCCACCCCAAACCCAGACCTATGTCACCCCAACAGAACCGTCGTTCGTTCATCAAGAACTCGGCGCTCGCGGCCGCCGCCGCGGGCCTGAGCGCCTGCAACCACGCCAACGCCCAGGGCGCCAACGGAGACCTCCGCGTCGCCGTCGTCGGCTTCAAGGGCCGTGGCGGTGAGCACATCAAGGAGATCAAGCGCCTCAAGGGCGTCCGCCTCGTCGCCCTCTGCGACGTCGACTCCGAAGTCCTCGCCAAGGGCGTGGCCGCCAACCCTGGCGTCCAGGGCTACGAGGACATGAGGAAGATGCTTGAAAGCAAGGACATCGACGCCGTGTCGATCGCCTCGCCCAACCACCTCCACTCCATCCAGGGCATCTGGTCCCTCCAGGCCGGCAAGCACCTGTACGTCGAGAAGCCCCTCTCGCACAACATCTACGAAGGCCGCCAGCTCGTGGCCGCCTCCGAAAAGTATTCCAACCTGATCGTCCAGGCCGGCACCCAGAGCCGCTCCGGCGTCGGCATCCGCGCCGCCATCAAGGACGTGCACGGCGGCGTCTACGGCAAGGTCCTCGTCTCCCGCGCCATCTGCTACAAGCGCCGCAAGTCCATCGGCCCGGCCAAGAAGAACGCCATCCCCTCCACCATCAACTACGACCTCTGGTGCGGACCCGCGCCCATGGCCGAATCCGTGCGCGGCAACCAGACCGACCCGGACAACGAGACCAAGAGCCAGGGCCCGGTGCACTATGACTGGCACTGGTTCTGGAACTGGGGCGGCGGCGACCTCTGCAACCAGTGCATCCACGAGATCGACATCGCGCGCTGGTTCCTGAACGAGCCGGACGTGTCCCCGGAGGTCGTCTCCATCGGAGGCCGCTTCGGCTACCGCGACTGCGCCGAGACCCCGAACACCTTCATCTCCGTGCACAACTACGCCAAGGCGCCCCTCATCACCGAGGTGTACGGCCTGGCCAGCAGCAAGGCCAAGAACGCCGCCATGAACAAGTACGGCAAGTTCCCGAAGGCCCCCGAGATCGGCATCGTCGTCGAGTGCGAGAACGCCACCATCGTCGTGCCGGACTACAACTCCGCCGTCGCCTACGGCAAGGACGGCAAGGTCATCAAGACCTACGGAAAGTCCGTCGAGCAGGTCGACCTCTCCGGCGGCCAGTCCGGCCACCACGCCAACTGGGTGTCGCACATCCGCAAGGGCACCAACGAGGGCATCCACGCGCCCCTGCGCGACTGCCACGTGTCCACCGCCCTGGTCCACTCGGCCAACGTCTCCTACCGCCTCGGCAAGCGCCAGACGGCCGCGGAGATCACCGCCGCCATCAAGTCGAGCGCCGGCCTCTCCGAGGCCTTCGTCCGCATGCAGGACCACCTCGGCAAGAACGGCGTGAACCTCGCCAACAGCAAGGCAGTCCTCGGAGCCGCGCTCACGCAGGACACCAAGACCGAGCTCTTCACCGGGGCCAACGCGGCCCGCGCCAACGCCGACCTCTGCGCCCGCCGCGACGGTCGCGCGCCGTTCCGCATCCCCGCCATCGGTTGAACCCACCGGGGCGGAGCGTGCCGCAAGGCCGCTCCGCCCCTTCATTTCCAGACATCCCCACCATGGACACCAAGCTCATCGCCCTCCTCGTGGCCGCCGCCCTCGCCGGCTGCGCCGCCGACCAGCAGCCGGCCGCCGCCGGCGCCCAGAAGAAGGCCGCCGCCAAGCCGGTCATCTTCAACGGCAAGGACCTCACCGGACTGAAGCGCCTCGGCGGCGAGGCCACCTACGCCGTGAAGGACGGCGTGCTCGTCGGCACCTCGACGATCAACACCCCGAACACCTTCCTCGCGACCGAGAAGGAGTATTCCAACTTCGTGCTCGAATACGAGTTCCTCAACGACCCCCGCCTGAACTCCGGCGTGCAGTTCCGCAGCCGCGCGCTCGAGAAGGACCAGGAATTCACGGGCTCCGACGGCAAGAAGAAGAAGGTGCCCGCCGGACGCGTCCACGGCTACCAGGCCGAGATCGACACCGACCCCAAGAACGTGAAGAAGGCCGAGGTCGGCCCCCGCATGTGGTCCGCCGGCCTCTACGAAGAGGGCCGACGCGGCTGGATCTTCCCGGGCTTCGGCGGCGGCGACGAGCAGGCCTTCTCCAAGCAGGGCCAGCAGGTCACCAAGGTCGGCGAATGGAACCGCGTCAAGATCGAGGCCAACGGAACCCGCATCCGCACCTGGATCAACGGCGTCGAGCGCGTCGACGTGCGCGACGACGGCTACAAGACCGGCTTCATCGCCTTCCAGGTCCACGGCATCGGCAAGGACGCCGCCAAGGCCGGCACCACCGTGCAGTGGCGCAACATCAGCCTGACGCCCATCGGTGACAACACCCTCTCGGAATCCGAGAAGGCCGACGGCTGGACGCTCCTCTTCGACGGCCGCACCTCCAAGGGCTGGCGCTCCGCCAAGGGACCCGACTTCCCCAAGGAAGGCTGGTCCGTCGAGAAGGGCATGCTGCACACCGCCAAGGGCGACGGCAAGGAGTCGGCCAACGCGGGCGACATCATCACGACCGGACGCTACTCCGAGTTCGAAGTCTCGGTGGACTTCAAGCTCACCACGGGCGCCAACAGCGGCCTGAAGTACTTCGTGCAGCCCAACCTCAACCAGGGCGCGGGCTCGGCCTTCGGCCTGGAGTTCCAGATGCTCGACGACGCCGTGCATCCGGACGCCAAGCTGGGCCGCGAGGGCAACCGCACGGTCTCCTCGCTGTACGACCTGATCACCGCCAAGGGCAAGCGCGCCAACCGCATCGGCGAATGGAACAACGCCTACGTCATCGCCAAGGGAACCAAGGTCGAGCACTGGCTCAACGGCCGCAAGGTCGTCGCCTACGACCGCGCCACCCCCGAGTTCCGCGCGCTGGTCGCCAAGAGCAAGTACGCCGACCCCAAGTACGGCAAGAACTTCGGCGAATGGAAGGACGGCCACATCCTCCTTCAGGAGCACGGCGACGAGGTCTGGTTCCGCAACGTGAAGCTGCGCGACCTGTCCAAGAAGAACTGAGGGGCTGAACCAGCCCCTTCCCGGAGGCCGGGCGGCGCATGCCGTCCGGCCTCCTTCTTTACGGAGGTCCCCCTTGCCCATGGCCGGCCCGCCCGCCAGCATGAGGCGACCCCATGAGAGCCCTGCTCGCCCTGCTGATCACCTTGGCCGGCCTGAACGCCGCCGAACCCGCACGCCCCAACGTCCTGTTCGTCATCGCCGACGACTGGGGCACCGGACACGCCGGCGCCTACGGTTGCTCCTGGGTGAGGACGCCCAACTTCGACCGCCTCGCGCAGGAGGGCCTGCTCTTCCTCAACGCCTACACGCCGACCGCCAAGTGCGCCCCGTCGCGCTCCAGCATCATGACCGGCCGGCACCCCTGGCTGCTCGGCGCCGCCGCCAACCACTTCCCCTACTTCCCGCCCGAGATCGGCATCCTGCCCGAGGCCCTCGACAAGGCGGGCTACTTCTACGCCACGACCGGCAAGGTCTGGGGACCCGGCCAATCGCTCAAGGCCGACGGCTCGCCGCGTCCGATGACCGGAAAGGTCTACCAGAAGCGCCGCCTCCAGCCTCCGGCCAAGGCCATCGCACCCAACGACTACGCGGCCAATTTCGCCGACTTCCTCCAGGACGCGCCCAAGGACCGCCCCTGGTTCTTCTGGCTCGGCTTCCAGGAGCCGCACCGCGCCTACGAGGAAGGCAGCCACGTCCGTTTCGGCAAGAAGCCGTCGGACGTCGACCGTGTGCCCGCCTACTGGCCCGACAACGCCACCGTGCGCGGCGACATGCTCGACTATGCCGTGGAGGTCGAGCACCTCGACGCGCAGCTGGGCAAGGTCCTCGAACAGCTGCGCGCCAAGGGCGAGCTCGACCGCACGCTGGTCATCGTGACCTCCGACAACGGCATGCCCTTCCCCCGCGTGAAGGGTTCGGCCTACGATCACGCCAACCACCTGCCCTTCGCGGTGCGCTGGCCCGCCGGCATCGCGAAGCCGGGCCGCAAGGTCGCGGAATTCGTGAGCTTCGCCGACCTCGCGCCGACCTTCCTGGAGGCCGCCGGCCTGCCCTGGGACAAGTCAGGCCTGCTGCCGACCTCCGGCCGCAGCCTCTTCGACGTCTTCAGGTCCGACGGCTCCGCCCGCGTGACCGGGCGCGACTTCGCCCTGATCGGCCGTGAGCGCAACGACCTCGGGCGTCCCGATGACCAAGGCTACCCCGTGCGCGGCATCGTGACGGAGGGCATGGCCTACCTCGAGAACGCGGAGCCCTCGCGCTGGCCCGCCTGCAATCCTGAGACCGGCTACCTCGACACCGACGCCAGCCCGACCAAGACCTTCCTCCTGCAGGCCCGCCGCGAAAAAGGATCCGACCCGTTCTGGGAACTGTGCTTCGGCATGCGTCCCGGACGCGAGCTGTACGACCTCTCCTCCGACCCTGACTGCGTCAAGAACCTGGCCGCCGCTCGCGATAAGCAAGCCGAGTCCCTGCGCACCAGGATGTGGGCCGAACTAAAGCGCCAGGGCGACCTGCGGGCCGTCGGACGCGGGGCAGAATACGAGGCCTTCCCGCATTCCGACGAACGTCGTCGCAACTTCTACAACCGCTACGTGAAGGGCGAACTCCTCGAGGCCGGCTGGGTGAACAGGACCGACTTTGAGCCGACGCCCATCAAGCCTTCCCGCTGACCATGCGTCCCGCCGTCCTGCTCGCCCTGTTGGTCGCCGCCTTCGCGACCGCGGCCGAAGAACGCCCTAACATCCTGTTCTTCTTCGCCGACGACTGGGGCCGATTCAGCCGCCTCTACGCCGAGCACGACCGCCGCGGCGGGCCGAACGAGATCCTGCGCACCCCCAACCTCGACCGCGTGGCCAGGGAAGGCGTCCTCTTCCGCAACGCCCACGTCAACGCACCGTCCTGCACCCCCTGCCGCAGTTCGCTCCTCTCCGGCCAGCATTTCTGGCGCACCGGACGCGGCGCCATCCTGCAGGGCGCCGTGTGGGATGAGACCATCCCGACCTATCCCCTCCTCCTGCGCGACGCCGGCTACCACCTGGGCAAGTCTTACAAAGTCTGGAGCCCCGGTTCGCCGGGCGACGCGCCCTACGGCGGCCAGACGCACGCCTTTGAGAAGGCCGGCCGCGCCTTCAACAACTTCTCCGAGAACGCGACCGACCTCGTCGACAAGGGATCCACTGTCGAGGCCGCACGGACGAAGCTGCTTGAGGAGGTCCGCGGCAACTTCCGGGCCATGCTGTCCGCGAAGACCCAAGGCAAACCCTTCGCCTACTGGTTCGGCCCCACCAACACCCACCGCACCTGGGTGCGGGGCAGCGGCAAGAAACTCTGGAACATCGACCCTGACTCGCTCAAGGGACGTCTGCCGCCCTTCCTGCCGGACGTGCCGGTGGTGCGCGAGGACCTTGCGGATTACTTCGGCGAGGTGCAGGCGCTGGACGCCGCGATGGGCGTGCTCCTTGAGGAGCTCGAAAAGGCCGGCGAACGCGGCCGCACGTTGATCGCCGTGAGCGGCGACCACGGCGCCCCGGGCTTCCCGCACGGCAAGTGCAACCTCTACGCCTTCGGCACCGGCGTCTCGCTCATCGTTTCCGGCGCGGGCGTGAAGGGCGGGCGCGTGGTGGACGACATGGTCACCCTGCCCGACCTCGCCCCGACCTTCCTCGAAGCCGGCGGGGTGAAGCCGCCCGCGGTCATGACAGGACGCTCGCTCTGGAACGTGCTGAAGTCGGACCGCCAAGGCCTCGTCGACCCGTCCCGCACCTGGATCGTCGCCGGACGCGAGCGTCACGTCGAGATCGCCCGATCCGACTACTCACCTTACCCGCAGCGCGTCCTGCGCACCCACGACTACGCGCTCATCGTCAACTTCCGCCCCGAACGCTGGCCCCTCGGAGACCACTACCGCCTGGGCGGCGCCGATGAGCCCACCTTCGACGAAGTCGCCAAGACCACCTTCGTCACCATCCCCGACGATGACGCGGGTCCGACCAAGGCGTGGTTCGTGGGGGCTCGCAAGTCGCCCGAGTGGGCGGCGATGTTCGACAAGTTCTATGGTCGTCGGCCGATGTTCGAACTCTACGACCTCCGTCTTGACCCGAACGAGATGAACAACTTGGCCGAGGACCCGGCCTACGCCGCCGTACGCAAGGAGATGACCGACCGCCTCTTCACCATACTACGAGAGACCGGGGACCCCCGCATGATCGAGGACGGCAAGTATTTCGAGACCCCGCCGCTCGCCGGCCCGCTGCCCAAGCAGGAGCAGAAACGGCTGCCCGGGGGACAGCCCGTCAAAAAGGCCAAGAAGAAGTGAGCCGGGTGGGGCTGTCTGAACGCCCTGCCCATCAGCCGATTAGGCGTCACCTCCCTGCCGGGATAAGGGCGCCTGCTGGCATTTGTGAGTCGTTTACGACGCTCGCCCGCGTTCAGGCTTGGGATAATTTCCTGGGCATGGAAATCCTCAGAGCTTTCTGGCGAAACCACCGTCTGGGCCTCCTCTACGGCGCCCTCTGGGCGCTCGCACCGATCATCATCATGAACCCGACGCCTCTGTTCAATTACTATGACGGCCCGGAAAACTTCAGGCTGTATCCGATGCAGTGGGGCGTTTGCTTCGTCATGGTGATCGCAAGCATGCTGACCGGAGCGGCCATCACCGCGCTCTTCCGCCGGTTTCTCAAAGGACGCAGCACCAAGACGCTCTTCCTGTGGGGTCCGTTGTCGCTGCTGATCGGCGCGACCCTCTACGGCTTCCTTTACGCGCAGCTTTGCTGGACCCTCCTTGAGCCGACCGAACCCTGGGGTCAGCTCACCCTAGGATGCGTGATCATCCATCCCGCCATGTCGTTCCTGTCGGTCCTGGCGTTCGGGCTCATTCCACTGGCCGGACTCAACACCTGGGACCTGTGGCGACGGGTCAATCAGCCGGTCGGCTGAACCCGTGCTCGTCCCTGCTTCCGTCTCCGGCGGACGCCTTCACTTCTTCCCCAGCTCCTCACCCCGCTTCTTGGCGGCGTTGAGGGCGGCGGCGACGGCGTCACGGAACTTGGCGGCGGCGAGCGCGTCGAGCCCGGCCTTGGTCGTGCCGCCAGGAGAGGTCACCTGCACGCGCAAGTTGTCGGGCGTGTCGCCCGTGCTTTCGAGCAGGGCGAGCGACCCCTCGAACGTGCGACGGACGAGAAGCTTCGCCTGCTCGGGCGTGAAGCCCAAGGCGATGGCTGCCTGCTCGTAGGCCGCAACGTACTCGAAGAAGAATCCCGGTCCGCTGCCGGAGACCGCCGTGACCGCGTCGAACATCGACTCGGGCAGCTCGACGACTTCGCCAAGCCCGGAGAGCAGCGAGCCGACCAGCCGGGCGTCCTCGGACGTGAGCGGAACAGCGGAGCAGCGGGCCGTGACGCCGCGGCCGATGGCGCCGGGCGTGTTGGGCATCGCACGCACCACGTTCCGGGCGACGTCGAAGAAGCGTCCGATCGTTTCGAGACGCGTGCCGGCGAGGATGGACAGCACCAGCTTGCCTTCCGAAAGGGGGCCATAGCGTTCATCCAGACCTTCGAACTGCTGCGGCTTGCAGGCCAGCACGACCGCGTCGGCGCCCTCGAGCAGATCCTCAGGACCCTTTGCGACGCGCACGCCCGTGGCCTTGGCGAGATCGGCCGCCGTCGCGTCCGGACCCCCGATGACCGCGATGTCCGCCGGACGGCAGGCCTTGGAACGGAGCAGACCCTGGACGATCGCGCCGGCCATCCTGCCTGAACCGATGAAAGCGAGCTTCGGCATGGTCAGAGCGCGCGCACGGCAGCGTCGAGGACCTCACAGGCCAGGTCGATGTCCCTGCCCTCGTGGGCGGTGGAAAGGAACGCCGTTTCGTAGGGAGAAGGCGCGAGGTAGACGCCCCGGTCGAGCGCCGTGCGGAAAACCTTGCGGTAGAGGTCCCCGTTCGAGGCGACCGCCTGGTCGTAGTTGCGGACCTTCTGGGCGTTGAAGAAGAGCGAGAACATCGAGCCCACCTGCGGCACCTGCAGCGGGACGCCCTTGTCCTTGGCCGCGCCGAGGAGCGTGTCGCGCACCCTGCGGCCGAGCGCGTCGAGACGCGCGAAAGGATCCTGGGCCCGGAGCTTGCGGACCGAGGCGAGACCGGCGGCCATCGCGAGCGGATTGCCCGAGAGCGTGCCGGCCTGGTAGACGGGGCCGAGCGGAGCCAGCCTGTCCATGATCTCGGCCTTGCCGCCGAAGGCGCCGACCGGGAGCCCGCCGCCGATGATCTTGCCCATGCAGACCAGGTCGGGGACCACGTCATGCAGACCCTGCGTGCCCGCTAGCGACAGCCGGAAGCCCGTCATGACCTCGTCGAAAATGAGGACAGCCCCGTGCTTCGTGCAGAGCGTGCGGAGCCCCGCGAGGAAACCGTCATCCGGCAGGATCAGGCCCACGTTGGCCGGGAAGGGCTCGACGATCAGGCCGGCGATCTGGCCCGCGTTGGCCTCGAAGAGCGCCTCGAGCGCCGGGAGATTGTTATATTCCGCGACCAGCGTGTCAGCGGCCGTCCCGGGCGTGACCCCGGCCGAGTCGGGGTTCCCCTGCGTGAGGGCGCCCGAACCGGCCTTGACCAGCAGCGAATCGACGTGCCCGTGGTAGCAGCCTGAGAACTTGATGATCTTGTGACGTCCCGTGTGGCCGCGGGCGAGCCGGATGGCGGACATGGTCGCCTCCGTGCCGCTGTTGGTCATGCGGACCTTCTTGACCGCGGGGACGCAGGACAGGATGAGCTCGGCCATCTCGACCTCGAGCGGATTGGGCGTGCCGAAGCTCGTGCCCCGGTCGAGCGCCTCGCGGATCGCCGCGCGGATGTCGGGGTCATTGTGGCCGTGGATCGCGGGACCCCAGGTGAGCACGAAGTCGACGAGCTCACGGCCGTCGGCCGTCGTGAGACGCGCGCGGTCGGCCGACTTCGTGAAGAAGGGCGTGCCGCCGACCGAACGGAAGGCGCGGACCGGGGAGTTGACCCCGCCCGGAATCATCGCGAGGGCGCGCTGGAAGAGCTGCTCCGAAGTGTTCACGCAGACAGAGGTAGCGCCCTCCCGTGCCGGGGCAAGCGCCGACGGCGAACCGGTGCGGTTGACGGCGGCCGGAAAGGAGATACGCAGCAGTCATGGGGAACGAGATCGTCATCACGTTCGCGGGCGGCATGGCCGCCGCCCTGTTGCTCGGCTACCTCGCCCACCGCATCGGCCTCTCCCCCATCGTCGGCTACCTGCTCGCGGGCGTGGCGGTCGGGCCGCACACCCCGGGCTTCGAGGCGGACGGCCGCGTCGCCGAGCAGTTCGCCGAGATCGGCATCATCCTGCTGATGTTCGGCGTCGGCCTGAAGTTCCACCTTCAGGAGCTGGCCGCCGTCTGGAAGGTCGCCGTGCCCGGCGCCCTGCTCACCAGCTGCTGCACCACCCTCTTGACCGCCCTCGCCCTGAGCGCGGCGGGCGTCGAGGAGAGCCAGGCGCTCGTGGCCGGCCTGGCCGCCTCCGTGGCGAGCACCGTGGTGCTCATGCGGGTGCTCTCCGACAACCGCGACCTCTCGACCCGAGCCGGACACATCGCGGTCGGATGGGTCGTGGCCGAGGACCTCTTCACCGTCCTGCTCATCGTCGCCCTGCCCGTCCTCGCCGAGCACGGTACGCGGGACCTGGCGGCGCTAGGACTCCCGCTCCTGACGGCGGCGGGCAAAGTCGCGCTCTGCGCCGCGCTGGCGATCGTCCTGGGCGGCAAGGTCATCCCCTGGATCCTCGCCCGCGTGAACGCGACGCGCTCGCGTGAGCTCTTCATGCTGGCGACGCTCGCCATCGCTCCGGGGATGGCCCTGCTCGCCTCGAAGTTCTTCGGCGTCTCCGTCGCGCTGGGGGCCTTTCTGGCCGGGCTCGTCGTCGCACGGTCCAACTTCTCCGCCCGGGCCGCCGCGGAGGCCCTGCCGATGCGCGACGCCTTCTCGGTGCTCTTCTTCGTCTCGGTCGGCCTGCTGTTCGACCCCGCGCTGCTCATCAGGGAACCCTTGCCGGCCGTCGTGATCTTCATCGTCGTCGCCGCGGGCAAGCCGGCCGTAGCCGCGCTCCTTTCAAGGCTGGCGGGCGAACCCAAGGGCACCGGCCTGCAAGTCGGTTCAGCGCTGGGACAGATCGGCGAGTTCACCTTCGTCCTCGGGGCCTCCGCCCGGGCGCTCGGACTCATCGGCGACCCCGTCTGGAACGGCCTCGTGGCGGCCGCCATGGCCTCGATCGCGCTCACCCCGAGCGTCTACCGTCGCCTTCGGCAGCGGATCCGGCGCGCGGCCACGCGGCTCTCCGAGACGCAGGCGCCCGCCCCCGGCCACGCCATCGTCGTCGGCTATGGCGACGTCGGCCGTCGCGTGTACGCCGAGCTCCAGGAAAAGGGCGTGCCCGTCACCGTGGTCGACAGCGACATCGTGCTCGTGAAGGAGCTCCAGAAGGCCGGCATACGGGCGCTCTGCGGCGACGGGGGTTCGCTCGAAGTGCTCAATGAGGCGGGCCTTTCGCAGGCGGGATCGCTGCTGGTGTGCTGCGCCATCGCTGACGCCGGGCCCCTTCTGCACGGACTCGCCAAACGCATGCCCGGCCTGCGCATCGCGGTGCGCCTGATGGAGGGCATGTCCGGCGACCTCGTGTCCGGCACCGACTTCACCGTCATCAGCGAGGACAGCTCGGCGGCGGACGACATCACCGACGTCGCGACGGGCAAAGCCTGAAAATCAGGGCCGGAGTCTCGCGACCCCGGCCCTGTCTCCAGCCCTGAGCAGCCTTGCCGCGCTCACTTCTTCTCGTCGTCGACCACTTCGAAGTCGCCGTCGACGACCTTGCCGTCCTTGGACTTCTGCTTGCCCTCGGCGGCGGGTCCGGCGGCGCCTTCGGCTTCCTTGGCGGAGGCGGCGTAGATGGCCTGGGCGGCCTCGGAGAGCGGCTTGAGCAGCGCCTCGGCGGCCTTGGAATAGTCCTCCGGAGAGACCTCTTCGGTCTTCTTGAGCAGCTCCTGGGCTGACTTGAGCGCCTCCTCCGTGCGGCCCTTGGTGTCACCGGGGAACTTGTCCCCGTTGTCCTTGAGCTGCTTCTCGGCCTGGAAGACCGTGGCGTCGAGCTGGTTACGGGCCTCGACGAGCTCACGGGCCTTCTTGTCCTCCTCGGCGTGGAGCTCGGCCTCCTTGCGCAGCTTCTCGACCTCGTCCTTGGAGAGACCGGAGGAGCCGGTGATGGAGATCTTCTGCTCCTTGCCCGTGCCCTTGTCCTTGGCGGAAACGTGCAGGATGCCGTTGGCGTCGATGTCGAACGTCACCTCGATCTGGGGCGTGCCGCGCGGGGCGGGCATGATGCCGTCGAGCTTGAACGTCCCGAGGAGCTTGTTGTCCTTCATCATCGGGCGCTCGCCCTGGGCGATGACGATGTCCACCGCGGGCTGGTTGTCCGCGGCGGTCGAGAAGACCTGGCTCTTCTTGGTCGGGATGGTGGTGTTGCGTTCGATCATAGCCGTGGCCACGCCGCCCATCGTCTCGATAGATAGGGTGAGCGGGGTCACGTCGAGCAGGAGCACGTCCTTGACGTCCCCTTTGAGCACGCCGCCCTGGATGGCCGCGCCGATGGCGACGACCTCGTCGGGGTTGACGCCCTTGTGGGGGTCCTTGCCGGCGAGCGCGCGGGCGATCTCGACGATCTTGGGCATGCGGGTCATGCCGCCGACGAGCACGAGCTCATCGACCTGGCTCATGGTCAGCCCGGCGTCCTTGAGGCAGGCCTCGAAGGGCTTGCGGGTGCGCTCGGAAAGGTCGTCGCAGACCTTCTCCAGCTGGGCGCGGGTGAGCGTCACGTTGAGGTGCTTGGGGCCGGAGGCGTCGGCCGTGATGAACGGCAGGTTGATGTCCACCGCGTTGGAGGACGAAAGGGCGATCTTTGCCTTCTCGGCCTCCTCCTTGAGACGCTGGCGGGCCATCGGGTCCTTGGAGAGGTCGATGCCCGACTCGGCCTTGAAGCCGTCGATGAGCCACTGGATGACGCGCTCGTCCCAATTGTCGCCGCCGAGCTCGGTGTCACCGTTGGTGGCGCGGACCTCGAAGACGCCGCCGCCGATCTCGAGGATGGAGACGTCGAACGTGCCGCCGCCAAGGTCGTAGACCGCGATCTTCTCGTCGCCCTTCTTGTCGAGGCCGTAGGCGAGCGAGGCGGCGGTAGGCTCGTTGACGATGCGCAGGACCTCGAGTCCGGCGATGGTGCCGGCGTCCTTGGTGGCCTGGCGCTGCGCGTCATTGAAGTAGGCGGGCACGGTGATAACGGCCTGCGTGACCTTGTCTCCAAGGTAGGCCTCGGCGTCGGCCTTGAGCTTGGCGAGGACCTTGGCGGAAATCTCCTCGGGGGCGAAGACGCGGGGCTTGCCGTCCACTTCGCACTCGATGGCGGCGGCGCCGTTCTTCCCCTCGACGACCTTGTAAGGCAGCTTGGCGGCGATCGACTTCACCTCGGTGAACTTGCGGCCGATGAGCCGCTTGGCCGAGAAGACCGTGTTCTTGGGATTGGTCACGGCCTGACGCTTGGCGGCCTGGCCCACGAGGACGTCGCCGCCCTTGGTAAAGGCGACGATGGAGGGCGTGGTGCGCGCGCCTTCCGAGTTGGGGATGACGACCGACTCCCCCGCTTCCAGAACGGCCATGCAGGAGTTGGTGGTGCCGAGGTCGATGCCGATGATTTTGCTCATGAGAGGGTGGGCTTTTCCGAGTGGTTGATACCCCCTCAGAGGCAGGGGATGTGCCAAGGCCAAGTGCGGCTTTTATTGGGGTTTTTGACCAACGGACCTCAGGCTGACGCTGTGCCACCGGGGTCATGCTGACAAACTGTCCCACCCCGCCCTAGTCCCTCGCATCGGGCTTCGCCGTTGCCCTGAGGGGGACGGATGGCTATCCAGACCCTCCGATGCCGGACCACCTCGATCAGCCTGAACGCCCTCGGCGCCTTCGCGCCAGCGAGGGCATCCGGGCCATGCTCGCCGAAACCGTCCTCGAGCCCCGGCACCTCATCCAGCCGATCTTCGTGACCGAGGGCGAGACCCCCGAGCCCATCGCCTCCCTTCCGGGCATCAGCCGCGTGCCGTTGGCTTCACTGGGAGCCAAGTGCGCGCAGCTCCTGCTGCTGGGCGTCCGAGGCGTGGCCCTCTTCCCCAAAGTCGACCCGTCACGCAAGACCGCGGAAGGTGCCGAGGCCCTCAACCCGTCGAACCTGGCGCTGCGGGCCGTCCGCGAAGTGAAGTCCAAGTCCCCCGGCACCGTGGTTTTCGCCGACATCGCCCTGGACCCTTACACCACTCACGGTCACGACGGCGTGCTGAACGCCGCCGGCACCGACGTCGACAATGACCGCACGGTCGAGTCGCTCGTGAAGATGTCCCTGCTCACCGCGCAGGCCGGGGCCGACTTCGTGGCGCCCTCGGACATGATGGACGGGCGCGTGAAGGCGATCCGGGCCGGACTCGACGCCGCGGGCCGCCACGGCACCGGCATCCTCGCCTACTCGGCCAAGTACGCTTCGGCCTTCTACGGACCCTTCCGTGACGCCGTGGGAAGCGCGCGCAAGGCAGGCGACGCTCCGATCTCGAAGGCCGGCTACCAGATGGACCCCGCCAACCGCCGCGAGGCCTCCCGCGAGGCCGACCTCGACGCCGCCGAGGGCGCCGACATCCTCATGGTCAAGCCGGCCGGCCCCTACTTGGACATCATCCGCGACCTGCGCAACGCCACCCGCCTGCCCGTGGCCGCCTACCAGGTGTCCGGCGAATACGCCGCCCTGCACGCCGCCGCAGAGAAAGGCTGGCTCGACCTGAGCGCCACTCGCCACGAGAGCCTGCTGGGCATTCGCCGGGCCGGCGCCGACCTGATCCTGACCTACTTCGCCGAAGCCTGGGCGAAGGACCGCGCAAGCCGCTGAATAGGATCAGCCGCGAGGCTGCCTCAAGGCGCGCCAGGCGGCCAGCCCGCCGAAGACGACGGCGGCCGCAGCGGCCTGCAGGAAGGGCACCATGAGGTAAATCAGGGCGAACAGGGCCTCGGGGCGGGCGCGCTGTTCGGCCTGGGCCAGCAGGTACACGCCGCAGCTGAGCGTGAGCAGCACGGCGATGACCAGCAGGCCCGTGAGCAGGAAACGGTCCTTCACCGCCATCACGACGCCGCCGAGCGCCAGGAACGGCGCCGAAGGCGCCAGGAAGAAGAGGAACTGGATGAGGTCGAGCGGCTCCTTGATGGAAAACTGCCACTCGGGCAGCAGCCCGACCAGCGTGAGCGCGAGCGAGACGAGGACACCGAGGAGGGCGGCAATCAGCGCGGGCGCGCGGCCGGGGACGGGTTCGCCGCTCACAGGAACAGGGGGCGGATGTGACGCTCCAGCAGGTTCAGCGTCACGTTGCGGGCGCAGGATTCCCGGCAGGCCTTGAGCTGGCCGAGGTAGCGGGGGCCCATCTTGGCGGCGACCTTGAAGCCGACGTGAATGAGCTGGCGCAGGTGGGCGTTGTAGAGCTGATTCTTCTGGTCGTGACGCAGGGCCCCGACGAACTGCTCGCTGGTCCAGCCTTGGACGACGGCGGCGGCCGGGAGCTTGGCTCGGTCGATGTCGATGACGGTCGCGTAGGGCTGGCAGAGCTCGTCCATGTGGGACAGGGCCTCGGCGTAGATCTCCTTGGCGAGGGCCAGGCCGTCGCCTCCCGCTTCGGCGAGGCCGATGACTTCCTCGAGCCAGGTCGTGCCCGCGGTCTTCACGTGCACGCCGGCGCCATGCTTGGCGAGCGCGCGGCGGATGGCCGGGTAGATGGAGAACTTGTCGCTGCCGCTGTGCACGGAGAGCTTCAGGTTGGCCGGGAGGCCGTACTTCTTGATCGCATGGGCGATGACGCAGAGGTCGTCGTTGAACTCGCGTTCGAACTGGGCGAGGTCGCCGACGTAGTCGACGCCCTTGTTGAAGCGACCCGTGAACTTCGGTGCAATCGTCTGGATTGGCACGCCTTCATCGGCGATGGCGGCGAGGATGACGAGCAGCTCGGGTGGCGTCTGCGGGCTGTCGGTCTCGTCCATCGAGATCTCGGGGACGAAGCGGCCGACGCCCTTCACGGCGACGATGTGGCGGTAGACCTTACCGGCTTCCTGGACCGCCAGGAGGAACTTGGCGGCCGTGCGCTCGACGTCGGCGCGGGCGGTGGAGAACGGACGGTCGATGCCGGCGAGGGTGATCGTGCCGACGAGCTCCGGGTGGCGATCGACGAAGGCCTTGACCGCGGCGGGATCGGCGGGCTGGGCGATGAAGTCGGCGACGTCGATGGTGAAGAAGTCCGAGACGCCCACGAAGCGGTCGACGGTCTTCAGCCCGATGTGGTCGGCGTCCAGAAAGTAGGGCGCGTTCCAGCCGAGGGACTTCACGGCGGCGTCGGCCGCGGCGCGGGTGCTGGTCGGCTCGGAGCCGATGATGTTGTGCTCGCGGTTGGACTTGTTCCAGACCGGCACGATCTCGACGCCGAGCTTCTTCGCCGCGAGGCAGGCGGCGAGCTGGGCCTCGGCCTCGTGGGCGAAGCGGTCGCCCATGCCGAGGGAGAATTTGCCGATGACAAGAGGGGATGCGCTCATGGGGAAAGGGACGCAGGATAGGAGGCGGCCTCCCGGGAAGGCAACCGCCGCGGGATTGGATTTTTCGGCGTTCCATGCCATCCGCTTGTCCTTGCCGAGACGGCCGTCGCTCATCTTTACTCCCCGTCCGCTCCCATGAACCTGAAGATCGCAGTCCTGCCCGGCGACTACATCGGGCCCGAAGTGATGGCCGCCGCCCTGCCCGTCCTTGAGGCGGTGCTGAAGCGCTCGGGACACTCCCTGGAGCATTCGACGCACGACGTGGGCGGCGCCGGCATCGACAACCACGGCAAGGCCCTGCCAGACCCGACCCTCGAGGCCTGCCGCGCGGCCGACGCCATCCTGTTCGGCTCCGTCGGCGGTCCCAAGTGGGAGAAGCTTCCGCCTGCCGAGCAGCCCGAGCGCGCCTCGCTCCTGCCGCTCCGCAAGCACTTCACCCTCTACGCCAACGTCCGTCCCGGCCTGCTGCTCAAGAACCTCATCGACACCTCGCCGATCCGTCCGGACCGCATACCCGACGGCGTCGACATGGTCTGCATCCGTGAGCTGACCGGCGGCCTGTACTTCGGACCGAAGTCCACCAAGGACCTCGAGGGCGGCGACATCGAGGCCATCGACACCATGGTCTACCGCAAGTCGGAGATCGAGCGCATCACCGACGTCGCCATCGCCACCGCCCGCGCCCGTCGCAAGCACATCACCCTCGTCGACAAGGCCAACGTCCTTCAGACGTCCGTGCTCTGGCGCAAGGTCGTGGCCGAACGCGTGAAGGCCGTCGCTCCGGACATCACCCTGTCCGTGATGTACATCGACAATGCCGCGATGCAGCTGGTGCTCCGTCCGTCGCAGTTCGACGTCCTCCTCACCGAGAACATGTTCGGCGACATCCTCTCCGACGAGATGGCGGTGATCTGCGGCTCGCTGGGCATGATGGCCTCGGCATCCCTCGGCGCGAACAAGAACCGGCATGGCTTCGGCTACGGCCTGTACGAGCCCTCGGGCGGCACCGCCCCCGACATCGCCGGCCAGGACAAGGCGAACCCCTGCGCACAGATCCTCTCCGCCGCCCTCATGCTGCGCCACTCCTTCGGCCTCGAGGCCGAGGCCAAGGCCATTGAGCGCGCGGTGGAGAAGACCATCGCGGAGGGCGTCCGCACCGCGGACATCGCCGGCGGCGGGAAGTCCGTGGGCACGAAGGCCATGGGCGCGGCGATCCTCGCACGCCTCTGATGGACGAGGCGGCGCGAGCGCGGGCCGCGGAGCGCCGGCGCGAGGCCGTCTGCAGCCCGTTCATGCGCATCCCCCGCTTCCCGGTCGACCTCGCCCGGGAGCTGCTGGACGCGGGCTACCACCGCGTCGATCAGCTTGCGGGGCGTTCGCCCGACTCCCTGCTCGGAGAGGTCCGCAAGCGCTCCAAGACGCCGCCGCCCGCGCACTTCCTGCCCGCGCTGCGCATGGCCGTGTATTTTGCCGAGACGCCCGAGCCCGACCCCAAGCGGCTGTTCCTGGACCAGTGGCAGTGACCGGGCCGGTCCATTTGCTTTCCATGGAGGTCCGGCAATCTTGAGACCATGGCCGCCTCGGCAGTCGTTCCCGTCATGACGCTCGGCGACTGCGTGTTCCTGCCGCAGCAGCTGCTGCCGCTGCGCATCTTCGAGGCCCGTTACCGGCGCATGCTCAAGGAGGCGCTGGAAGGAAACCGGATGTTCGCGGTCTCGCAGCTCGACGCAGACCTCCTGTCCCCGGAGGACGACGAGCCTCCCTGCCCCTTCACCTGCGTGGGACGCATCGTCGGGCATGTCGAGCATCCTGACGGCACTTCACACCTCATGCTGGAAGGCCTGCGCCGCGCCAAGGTCCTGCGCAAGCAGCGTCGCACGCCCTACCCTCGGCTCGAAGTGGCCGCGGTCGCCGAGGAGGACGTGCCCGACTCGCCCGCCGTGATGCGCGAGGTGGCCCGCCTCCTCGCCTTCTCCGAGAAGATGACGTCGCTGATCGGCGCCGACGCGGAACCCCTCATGGCGCGTTTCCGCGGGCTGACCAACCGACCGGGCGCCCTGGCCGACGCCGTGGCGGGGCATCTCATCGCCGATTCCGCAGCGAGACGGACCGTGCTCGAGTGCCTCTCGCCCGAGCGCCGCATCCGCGTGGTCGCGGACGAACTGGCGCGCATCGACGCCTTGAACGAGATCGGACGTCAGGGCGGCGACGAGACCACGCGCGGCCTGAACTGAGCTCAGGGCACGAACTGCATCGAATGGACGTCCGCGTCCTTCAGCACGAACCGCAGGCGGACCGCCTGGCCGGCTAGGTCGGAAAGGTCGGCGCCCTTCTTCCAGCGGAAATCATGGGCGACGCGGTTGCCGGCGAAGTCCTGCGAATCGGCGAGCGCGCGGCCGGGGATTGGCCGTCCGTCGGCGTCCAGGATCTCGACGCGCACCGATCCGGCCGCCGAAGTCGCGAGATTGAGCCGCAGGTGACGGCCTGAGAAGCGGAGAGGATGCGTCGTGAACTCACCTCCGGAGACGGGGGCGTGCATCGAGGCGACGCCGTCGAGACGCCAGGAGTAGCGGCGCAGATGGGCGGAGGGCTGGGCGTAGTCCTGATTGGTGAAGAGCGACATCTCCTCCGGCCCGGTGCGGACGACGTTGAGCACCGGATAGCCCGTGCGCGAGACCCACTGGCCGAGTTCGGTCCCGGGCCGGATGAGGGCGTCGCCGAAATTGCGGTCGAACGTGCGTCCGTCGCGCGAGGTCATGAAGACGCAGTCCGAGGCGTCCTTGGCGGAGCGGTAGTAGGCCGGATCGACCTTGAGCGCCGCGGCCTCGTCATCCGTGAGCGGGCGTCGGCCCGGCACCCAGCGCGCGGCCGTGGCGATGAGCAGGTGCGGGGCGCGTAAGTAAGGCTGCGTCTGCGAGGTGTAGTAATGGTGCTCCTGTTCGGGGCGGAAGGCCATCGGCGTCGTCTCGCTCCAGGAGAGGAAGTCGGCGGAGTCGGCGCGGGAGACCGTGCGCAGGCCCGAAGGACGCCAGACCCCGTCCCCGACCGTGCCTGCGGTGAACGTGCGGAAGAAGGCCAAGTAGCGCCCTTCGTTCGCGGACCAGAACGTGACGTTCTGCGAATCGAAGGCGCCCTTGGTCAGCACCGGATCTGTGCGCAGTTTGCGCCAGCGCACGCCGTCTTCGGACGCGAAGGCGAAGAGCCCGGACGGTCCACCCTTGTAGTTGGTCACGCCGCCAAGCGCCTTGAACCGCTCCGATGCGGGCACGCCCGGACGGACGTCGAGGAACGGACTGAAGTTATGGGTCACGCCAGGCTCATCGAGGATAACATTGCTCCCGGCGGGCGCGCCGGAGAGCCCGGTCGCCGGCTTGCGCCACGTCCGTCCGTCCGAACTCTCCGCGTAGCAGGTGACCTCGCCGGTGCCGTCCGGACCGCCGTTCTTCTTGCCGCGGTAGTAGAGCCGGAGCGTGCCGCCGTCATCGATCACCGTGCAGTAGGCGCTGAAAGGACCCTCCCATGGCTGGTCGAACCTCATGACGACTCCTTCGTCGCGCGGCTGGTGCAGACGCAGGGCGGCGCCCTTGGACTCGGCCACCAGGTGCAGGTCGAAGAACGGCTCCAGCCGGGAACCGAGATCGAGGACCGAGCCGGCCTGAAGCCAGGCAGCCATCGCCGTGGCCGTTGCTACGATGAAAGCTTTCATGGGGTGACCTTGAACTTATGCACCTGGAAACCGTTGAAAACCTTAGCGTAAGCCCACCAAGCACTTAGGCCCTGAAAGGGGCTTAAAATGGCTCTTTTTCAGGTTTTAACTTGATGTTTAGAGTCATTCTAACTCTTTCACATTTAGAATGAGTCAAAATCTCAGCGAAGCCGACCTCTCCCACCTGCAAGATGCCCTCAGCCGCAGCGGCCAGAAGGTGACCCCCCAGCGCGAGACCGTATTCAAGGTGCTCCTCTCCAAGCGCGACCACCCGACCGTGGACGAAGTCTACAACCGGGCCCGCGAGGCCATGCCCGGGCTGTCCTTGGCGACCGTCTACAACTGCCTCGAGACCTTCGTGGGCTGCGGACTCGTACGTCAGGTCAACCACGAGCGCGAGTCCACCCGCTACTGCCCGAACCTGGCGCCTCACGCGCACTTCCGCGACAAGGCCACCGGGCGCGTGCACGACATCGACCTCCCGCCCGAGGTCCTGAGCAGCCTGCGTTCCATCCTGCCGCCCGGCTTCGATTCCGAGACCATCGAGATCAGCTTCCACGGACGCACCCAGGCCAAGGACGGCCACGCCAACTGAAAACCCATTCCATGCCCGACTCACTCGTCATCCGGAACCTCCACGCCTCCGTCGGAGACCGTCCAATCCTCAAGAACTTCAGCCTCACCGTGCCCAAGGGCGAGGTGCACGCCATCATGGGGCCCAACGGCACCGGCAAGAGCACCCTCGCCAAGGTGCTGGCCGGCCACCCAGACTACACGGTGCAGTCCGGCGAAGCCCTGGTCGACGGACAGCCCATCCTCGGCCTCGAGCCCGACGTCATCGCCCGAGCGGGGCTCTTCCTCGCCTTCCAGTACCCGAGCGAGATCCCCGGCGTCACCATCGCCAACTTCATCCGAGCCGCGCTCGTCGCGCGCCAGGCCAAGGGCGCGCCCTTCGACGCCAAGGCCTACTACGCCGAGCTCTACGCCAAGATGGACGCCCTGAAGATGGACCGGAAGTTCACCTCCCGCTTCGTGAACGAGGGCTTCTCCGGCGGCGAGAAGAAGCGCTGCGAGATCCTCCAGCTCATGATGCTCAAGCCCCGCTACGCCGTGCTCGACGAGACCGACTCCGGCCTCGACATCGACGCGCTGCGCATCGTGTCCGAGGGCGTGAACGCCATGCGCGGACCCGACACCGGCTTCCTCGTCATCACCCACTACCAGCGTCTCCTGGACTACATCGTGCCCGACCGCGTGCACATCATGTGGGACGGGCACATCGTGCACAGCGGCGGCAAGGAGCTCGCCCTGGAGCTCGAGGAGAAGGGCTACGACTGGGTCAAGAAGGAGCTCGCCCACGCCTGAGGCCATGGCTGACCTCGACCAGGACGAACGGGCCCAGCGGGAGGCGATCGACGTCGACCGCTCCAAGGGCGACTTCAAGTACGAGGAGGACTACGCCTACGACGCGGGCGTCGGGCTCAATCCCGGCGTCGTCGACTACATCTCCAAGGTGAAGGGAGAACCCGAGTGGGTGCGCGAGTTCCGCCACCGCTCCCTCGGGGTCTTTGAATCGATGCCCATGCCCACGCACTGGGCCACGGACGACCTCGACAACATCCGATTCCAGGAGATCCGCTACTACCTCGCCAAGGGGCAGAAGGCCAGCCGCACATGGGAGGAGGTGCCCGACGACGTGAAGCGCACCTTCGAGCGTCTGGGCATCCCCGAGGCCGAACGCAAGTTCCTCGCCGGCGTCGAGGCGCAGTTCGACTCCGAGGCCTCCTACTCACGCATGAAGGAGGAGCTCGAGAAGCAGGGCGTCATCTTCTGCGGCCCCACCGAGGGGCTGCGCGACCACGCCGAGATCTTCCGCCGCTGGTTCGGCAAGGTCATCCCCGCCGGCGACAACAAGTTCGCCGCGCTCAACTCGGCCGTGTTCTCCGGCGGCTCGTTCATCTACGTGCCCAAGGGCGTGAAGGTGGCCCAGCCCCTGCAGGCCTACTTCCGCATCAACGCCCAGAACTTCGGGCAGTTCGAGCGCACGCTCATCATCGCCGACGAGGGCGCGGAGGTCACCTACATGGAGGGTTGCACGGCCCCCAAGTTCGAGACGGCCACCCTGCACTCGGCCGTCGTCGAGCTGGTCGCCCTCAAGGGCGCCAAGATCCAGTACGTCACCGTCCAGAACTGGTCCTCCAACGTCTTCAACCTCGTGACCAAGCGCGGGGTGGCCGAGGAGGACGCCGAGGTCCGCTGGATCGACTGCAACATCGGATCACGCCTGACCATGAAGTATCCTGGCGTGGTCCTGCGCGGGAAACGCGCCCGCGGCGAGGTGCTATCCATCGCGCTGGCCAACGACGGACAGCACCAGGATACGGGCGCCAAGATGATCCACGCGGCGGACGACACGACGTCCAACATCATCGCGAAGTCGATCTCGGTGGGCGAAGGACGCTCCACCTACCGCGGTCTGGTGCACATCCCCCGCACGCTGCGCAACTGCCGCAACAACACGGAGTGCGACGCCCTGCTCATCAACGAGCACAGCCGCACCGACACCTACCCGGCGATCTCCGTCCGCGGCCGTCGCAACTCGGTCCAGCACGAGGCGAGCGTCTCCAAGGTCTCGGCCGAGCAGATCTTCTACATGATGCAGCGCGGCCTGACCGAGGGCGAGGCGATGTCCCTCGCGGTCAATGGCTTCGTCAACGACCTGGTGAAGGAATTCCCCATGGAGTATTCCGTGGAGCTCAAGCGGCTGATCGAGCTGCAGATGGAAGGGTCGGTCGGATGAGCGCGCCCGTCGCGGCCGCCGGGGTCACCGACCCCGTCCTGCAGTCGGCCCACGGCGGCAAGGACCCGGCGTGGCTTGCCGACGTCCGTCGGGCCGGCCGGGAGGCCTTCGCCTCGCTGCCCATGCCCGGACGCGACGACGAACGCTGGCGCTTCTCCGACGTCCGCACGCTCTCCCTCGACGGCTTCGCGCCGGCCGCCGCGCCCTCGACGGCCGACGCCGAGCGCCTCGTGCGCGGTTCCGCGCTGACGGCCGACGCCGAGGCGACGCTCGTGTTCGTCGACGGACACTGCGTCTCCCGCCCCGCGCTCTCCCCGGCCCTCGTCAAGGCAGGCGTGGTCTTCGCGCCCATCGAGGACGTGGTCCGTGAGCGCCCGGAGCTGCTGCGCGACGAGGCCCTGCGTCACCCCGCCCTGCTCGGCGGCGCCAAGATGCTGGCCCTGCACCGCGCCTGGTTCGGCTCGGGCTACGTGCTGCACGTGCCCGAGGGCGTCGAACTCACCAGGCCCCTCTCCGTCGTGCACTGGGCCCTGGCCGAAGGCTCGGCGTCCTTCCCGCACGCCCTCATCCGCGTCGGTGCCCGCGCCCGCGTCGCCGTCCACGAATGGCGCCTCGGCGCCCAGCCGGACCTGCGGACCCTGTCCGTCTCCGCCACCGACCTGCACGCCGGACCCGGCGCCAAGGTCGAACGCCTCTCCGTGCAGAACTGGGGCTCCGCGGCCCAGTCCTTCGAGCTCGACACCGTGACCGCCGAGGCCGCCGCCGAAGTGACCTCGGTCAACGCGGCCGTGGGCGCGCGACGCGCGCGCCTCGAGAACGTGGTGCGCCTCGCGGGCGAAGGCGCCGACGTGCGCCTGCTCGGCATCGCGGTGGCCACCGGCGAGCAGGAGTTCGACCAGCGCACGCTGCAGGTGCATGCCGCGCCTGGCGCGCGCTCCGACCTCCTCTTCAAGAACGCGCTGCTCGACCGGGCCCGCACGGTGTTCTCCGGCCTGATCAAGGTCGAGCCGGGCGCGCAGCGCACCGACGCCTACCAGACCAACCGCAACCTGCTGCTGTCGCCCGAGGCCGAGGCCGACTCCCTGCCCGGCCTGGAGATCGAGGCCAACGACGTGAAGTGCTCGCACGGCGCCACGACCGGACAGGTCAGCCCCGAGGAGCTCTTCTACCTGCTCTCCCGCGGCATCCCGCTGGCCGCCGCGCAGGAACTCCTCGCGCAGGGCTTCCTTGAGGAGATCCTGACCCGCATCGGCGACGCCGGAGCCGCCGACGCCGTGCGCGGCATGCTGCGCGCCAAGTTCCATTCCTGATGACCATGAGCGAAGACACCACCGGACAGCGGCACGCCCCCGGGCCCCATGACCGCAACCTGACGCGCGACGTGCAGGCCACCGTCATCCCTGCCGGCGAGCCGGCTGTGCTGCCCGCGGGCACGCGCGTGACCATCACCCACCGCCTCGGCGGCAACTTCACCGTCGTCTGCGACAGCGGCATGTTCCGCATCAAGGGCGCCGACGCCGACTCCCTGGGCGAGCAGCCGCCCGCCGAGGGCGCCGACGCCGAGGGCAAGACCGACGCCTACGGATCCACCGGCACGGCCGAACACCCCGGCCACAAGGGCCGCCCCTCCGAGGAGGCCGTCTGGGAGCAGCTGAAGAAGGTCTTCGACCCCGAGATCCCCGTGAACATCGTCGACCTCGGTCTCGTCTATTCGATGAAGCTCGAGCCCATCGACGGCTCGGAGGACCGCCATCGGGTCATCGTGGCCATGACCCTCACCGCACCCGGCTGCGGCATGGGACCCGTCATCGCCGAGGACGCCCGCAACCGCGTGCTCAACGTGCCCGGCGTCAACGAAGCCCGCGTGGACATCGTGTGGGATCCGCCCTGGACCCAGTCGATGATCTCCGAGGACGGCAAGATGCAGCTGGGGTTGATCTGAGGTCGTATTAGGGACAGGGGCAGGGACAGGGGCACGGACAGGAGAGGCAGGTCATGTCTGTCATTTGACGGACACGACGACTGTGCTCCTGCCTACGTTATTGTCCCTGTCCCTGCCCCTGTCCCTGCCCCTATCTCCATCTCCGTCCCCATTCCGCTCCCCTCTTGCTCTCCCCCGAGGTTTTCCCAAATCTGCGGAGCCCCGCCCCCATGGTTTCGCATTCCGTCTCCCTGCTCATCCTTTGCGCCGCGCTGCTGGCCGCAGCGCCCGTCTCCCGTGCCGCCGACGGCGCGCCGGAGGACGTCCGCTTCCAGACGGAGACCCTGCTCACCGGCCTGCCCCAGCCGATGCACCTGGAGTTCGGTCCCGACGGCCGCATCTGGTTCAACGAGTACGGCGGCGCCCTCAAGATCTACGACCCCAAGACCCGCCGCGTCACCCTCGTGGCCGAGCTGGAGATCTTCAAGCAGCAGGAGAACGGCTTCCTCGCCTTCGCGCTCGATCCCAAGTTCGCCCAGAACCGCCGGATCTACGTCATCTACTCTCCCGTCGGCTTCGAGGGGCAGTATCTGTCGCGCTTCGAGGTCAAGGACGACAAGCTCGTGCCCGGCAGCGAGAAGGTCGTGCTCAAGTATGAGGAGCAGCGCCTGCAGTGCTGCCACCACGGCTCCACGCTGAAGTTCGGGCCCGACGGCTGCCTGTATTTCTCGACCGGCGACAACACCAGTCCCTTCGGCGACAGCAAGGGCTACGCCCCGCTCGACCAGCGCCCCGGCAAGGAGCCCTGGGACGGCCAGCGCACCTCGGCCAACACCAACACCCTCGTCGGCAAGGTGAACCGCATCCGCGTCAACGACGACGGCACCTACTCCATCCCCGAGGGCAACCTCTTCAAGCCCGGCACGCCCAAGACGCGCCCCGAGATCTTCGCGATGGGCACGCGCAATCCTTGGCGCATGAGCATCGATCCCCGCACCGGATACGTCTACTGGGGCGAGGTGGGTCCCGACGCCCGGGTGGACGGACCTCGCGGCTCCCGCGGCTACGACGAGATCAACCAGGCCAGGAAGGCCGGCAACTTCGGCTACCCTCTCTTCGTCGGCAACAACTCCCCCTACGCGGAATACGACTACGCCACCGAGAAGGTCGGCGCGCTCTTCGATCCCAAGGCGCCGATGAACCGCAGCCGGAACAACACCGGCCTGGTCGAGCTGCCGCCCGCGGTGCCGGCCTTCATCTACTGGCCCTACGTCCCCTCCGAGCAGTGGCCTGAACTCGGCGAAGGCGGCCGCACCGCGTGCGCCGGGCCGGTCTTCCACTGGCAGGAATCCTTCGACCGGACCAACGGCTTCCCGAAGCACTTCGACCGCTGCCTGCTCTTCTGGGACTGGCAGCGTCCGTTCATCAAGTGGGCGCGGCTGGACGACAACTCCGACCTCAAGGGCCTCGAGCCGTTCGCGCCCACGGCCTTCGTGACCGCCAACACCGAGGAGCAGATCAAGAAGCAGAAGACCCTCGTCGACAACGGCGCCACGGTCATCCGTCGGCCCATCGACGCGACCTTCGGACCTGACGGCTGCCTGTACCTGCTTGATTACGGCGAGACCTGGGGCGTGAACCCCGACTCCGCCCTGCTCAAGATCTCCTACGTCCGCGGCAACCTTCAGCCGATCGCCAAGCTGACCGTCTCGGCCCCGGCCGGACCGGCTCCGCTCAAGACGACCCTCTCGGCCAAGGGCTCGCGCGACCTCGACGGCGGGAAGGTGAGCTACGCTTGGAAACTGCAGCCCGGCGACCGTGCGCTGGGCGAAGGCGAGGAACTGTCCGTCACCCTCCCTGACGTCGGCAACTTCAACGTCGAGCTCACCGTCAGCGACGGACAGGGCGGCAGTGCCAAGCGTTCCGTCCCCGTCGTCGTCGGCAACGCGGTGCCCGTGGCGAAGTTCCTCGCGCCGCAGGACGGCGACTTCTTCACGCCCGGACGCGCCATCGACTACAAGGTGATCGTGCAGGACGCCGAGGACGGATCCTCCGAGGCCAAGGCCGGAGAGTTCACAGCGCGCACCGTGGTGACTTCGGCCTTCCTTCCTGCCGATGGCAAGGCCGCCGCGGTCGACCCCGGCCTGTCGCTGATGCGCCAGAGCGACTGCTTCAACTGCCACGCCGTCGAGACTCAGCTCGTCGGCCCGTCCTTCGTCGCCATCGCCGAGCGCTACCGCAAGCAGCCCGGCGCCGACGACCTCCTGAACAAGAAGGTCCGCCTCGGAGGCAGCGGCGTCTGGGGCCAGGTCCCGATGCTCGCGCACCCGCAGCACACCGAGGACGAGGTCGCCATCATGCTGCGCTGGATGTTCGGCCTCGAGCCGGGCAAGGGCGGCCCGACCTTCACCCGCGGCCTCGAGGGCCAGGTGACCGCGCCCAAGGAGAACAAGCCCGGCACCCTCCTGCTCGAGGCCGTCTACACCGACGCCGGAGCCGGCGCGGCCGGCCCGCTGTCGGGCAAGGCGACCGTCGCGCTGCGCCACCGGCGCATCGAGGCCGAGACCGCCGAGATCACCGGAGGCAAGAAGTCCGGCAAGGTCGTCGGCTCCACCAACCACGGCGCCACGATCAAGTTCGAAGGCCTCAACCTCTCCGACACCCGCGGCATCCGCGTCAACGCCTCGGCCGGCGGCGGCGCCAAGGGCAGCCAGATCGAGGTCCGCATCGACTCGCCGACCGGTCAGCTGCTCGGCACCGTGGACATCACGCACACCGGAGACTGGGGCAAGCATGCGGAGAACCGCGCGAAGCTGACCCCCGTGAACGGCCGTCATGACGTCTACCTCGTGCTGACCAATCCCAAGAAGGGCGGCGGTCTGATGAACGTCGACTGGGTGCAGTTCGACCGCTGAGCGCCTTGTCGGACGAGGAGCAGAAGCCCGACGACCCGAACGATCCGGAGGTGATCGCCCGGGCCGGGAGGGCCGTGCTGGTGGGCCTGCAGCGTCCGGACGAGACCCCGGAGGAGGCGCGCCTCCTGCTCGACGAGCTGCGCGAGCTCGTGACCAACCTCGGCGTCGAGGTGCGCGCCGAGGTCGTGGCCCGCGTCCGCGAGGAGAACCCGCGGCACCTCGTGGGCTCAGGCAAGATGGAGGAGATCACGGCGCTGGCCCGCGCGAAGGAATGCGGCCTGATCATCTTCGATGACGAACTCACCCCGGCGCAGCAGCGCAACTGGGAGAAGGATTCGCGCGGCCTGCGGGCCATCGACCGCCAGGAGGTCATCCTGGACATCTTCATCACCCGGGCGAAGACCCGTGAGGCCGTGCTGCAGGTCGAGCTCGCGCGCCTGCAGCAGACCTTGCCTCGGCTCAAGCGGCTCTGGTCGCACCTCGACCGCCAGCGCGGCGGGGGAGCGATGCAGCGCGACGCCGGCGAGACCCAGATGGAGATGGACCAGCGCAAGATCCGCGACCGCATCGCCAAGGTGCGCCGGGACCTCGCGGAGGTCGTGGCCCAGCGCGCGACGCAGCGCAAGCGACGCCAGCGCGTCCCGTTGCCGACGTTCTCCATCGTCGGCTACACCAACGCGGGGAAGTCCACCCTGCTCAACCGTCTCACCGGAGCCGGCGTGCTCGCGGCCGACCGTCTCTTCGCCACCCTCGACCCGACGACCCGTCGGCTCACCCTGCCCTCGGGACGGACCTTGCTGCTGACCGACACCGTGGGCTTCGTCCGCCGCCTGCCGCACCGGCTGGTCGAGGCCTTCAAGGCCACGCTTGAGGAGGCCGTGCAGGCGGACTTCCTCGTGCACGTCGTGGACATGTCGTCACCCGAGCGCGAAAAGCATGCCGCGACGACATTGCAGGTGCTCGCGGAAATTGGAGCCGGCGAGCGACCGGTGATCACCGTTCTCAACAAGGCCGACCTCCGACCCGAGCCCCTGGACCGGGCCGAAGCCCTTTCGTCACATCCGGGGGCGATCCTGGTCAGCGCGTCGACCGGCGAGGGCATCCCCGAACTCCTGGCCCGGCTGGAGCAGGCGGCGGCCTCCAAGGACCTGCCCATGCGGCTGCTCATTCCCCATGACCAATACGGCCTACTTTCACGCCTGCACCGGGAGGCCACCATACTGTCCAGCAAGGTGGAGGACGCGGGGACGCGCGTGCAGGCCGTGGTGCCGGCCAGGCTGCAGGACCTATGCCGGCCCTGGACGGCAGGGGACTAGGGGCATTTTTTGCTACCATTTTCGGAACCTTCGCCCTAAATCTGGGGTTCTTACATCACACCCATGCGCACCCTCGCCATCCTGACCCTCGCGGCCGCCGCCTCTTCGGCATCCGCCGCCTCTGAAGCCGCCGAGAAGGCCTACAAGGCCGACATCGCCCCCATCTTCGAAGCCAGCTGCATCGGCTGCCACGGCAAGGACGGCAAGAAGCCCAAGGGCAACTTCAACATGACCTCCCTCGCCAAGATGGAGGAAGGCTACGGCAAGGCCAAGAAGCCCGCGATCGTCTGGGGCGACGCCGCCAAGAGCCCCCTCTACACCTCCGCCGAGCTCGGCATCTCCAAGCCTGACGACGACCACGCCATGCCCCCCGGCGACAAGGAAGGCCGCAAGCCGCTCACCAAGGAGCAGCTCGAGAAGCTCAAGGCCTTCATCAACTCGAACAAGTAAGCCTCCTCACGGAGCTTGCCGCCCGAAGGCCCGCGGAACCCCGCGGGCCTTCCTGCTGTCAAAGGAGGAGACGCCACTGGACTTGCCCGGAGGTCCCTTTGGCCGCAACTTACCCCCATGCGTCCGCGCCTGCTGCTCGCCCTCGCCCCCAACGTCGTCCTGGCCCTCCTAGCCCTTTGGCTGCGGCCCGACGGCGCCGAGAGAGGCCCGGCACTGCTCTCCATCATCGGGAACTTCCACATCCTCGCCCTGCACGTCCCCGCGGCCCTGCTGCTGATCGTCCCCCTGTTCGAAGTCTGGGAGAGGCATGAGGACGCCGCCGGCATCACCGTGCGGAGACTCTCCCTGATCTCGGCCGTCGGCACCTTCGGCGCGTCCTTCTGCGGCGTAATGCACGCCCACTTCAACGGATTCGCCGGAGACGGCGTGGACCGCCACCTCTGGGCCGGCGTGGCGGCCTCCTTCTTCGCCGCCGGTGCCTGGGTCGTGCTCGAGCAGCCGCGGCGCATCCGGCTGATCGGCCAGGGCGCGGCCATCGCGGTGATGTCCCTGGCCGCGCACGTCGGCGGCGAGCTCGTCCATGACGAGGGCTTCCCCTTCCGCCCCAACAAGGCCGTCCGCGAACAGCGCGGCGTCGCCCAGCTCCCGCCCGCCGCGCCGGACGACTTCCGCGACGTCGTGCAGCCGATCTTGGAGAACTACTGCGTCGGCTGCCACGGCGCCAAGAAGGTGAAGGGCAAGCTCCGGATGGACTCCCTCGAGGCCATGCTCAAGGGCGGTGAGGAAGGGCCCGCGGTCGTGCACGGCGACCTGAAGAAGAGCACGATCTTCGTACGCATCACCTTGGACAAGGACGACGACGAGGTCATGCCGCCCTCTGAGGAGGCCCAGCTCAACGCCGCCCAGATCGAGGCCATCCGCCTCTGGATCGAACGGAAGCCCATCCCCGCCGCCGTCGCCAAGGAGGCCCGCGTGACCGCGAAGAAATGAGCCGCACCGCCTTCATGCTCGCCGCGGCCTGCGCCGCCGTCGCGTCCTTCGCCGCCCCTCCCTCCCGCAAGGACGGACCCAAGGTCACGCTGAGCAGGACCGACTTCTCCTCGGTCATCGCGCCCATACTCGACGCGCGCTGCGTCTCCTGCCACGGCCCCAAGAAGGTGAAGGGAAAGCTCCGGCTCGATTCGTACGACGCGATGATGAAAGGCGGCAAGAACGGCGCGGCCTTCGTGCCCGGGCGTCCTGACACCAGCATGCTGCTGGCCCGGGTCTTCCTCCACCCGGGCGCGGGCGACCTCATGCCCCCCAAGGAGGAGAAGCAGCTCACCGAGGCCCAGAAGGAGGCCCTGTACACCTGGATTGAGGGACGACCCATCCCGGCCGCCCTGGCCAAGACGGCCAAGGATGGGCTCAAGGCCGCCCCGGCGAAGGACGACGCCAACCGCTGAGCCCTTTTCGCTTTGCCCCGGCGTCCCCGGGGCTCCTTCATCACCCCACCCCCATGAAACCCCGCATCGCCCTGCTGTCGGCGCTCCTCGCCGGCGTAGCCCTCCCCCTCTCAGCCGCGACCAAGCCCCTCGAGGTGCTTCTGGTGCTCGGCGGATGCTGCCACGACTACGCCACCCAGAAGGACCAGATCAAGAAGGGCGTCGAGGCCCGTCTGAACGCCCGCGTCACCGTCGAGTTCGTCGACGTGAACGACAAGGCCTTCACCGACAAGAAGACCCGCCCGGTCTTCGAAGTCTACAAGAAGGCCGACTGGGGCCGCGCCTACGACGTCGTCATCCATGACGAGTGCGCCGCCGACATCACCGACCAGGCCTACGTGAACAACATCCTGGACGCCCACCGCAACGGCCTCCCGGCCGTCAACCTCCACTGCGCCATGCACAGCTACCGCTGGGGCAAGTTCCAGCAGCCCGTGAAGCGCGGCGACGACAACGCCCACTGGTACGAGTTCATCGGCCTGCAGTCGACCGGCCACGGCCCCCAGGCGCCCATCGCCATCGAATACACCGACGCCTCCAGCCCCATCACCAAGGGCCTGCAGGGATGGACGACCATCAACGAGGAGCTCTACAACAACGTCCAGATCCTCGACGCCAAGGAGATCGCCAAGGGCACCCAGCAGATTCCCGAGAAGAAGGACAAGAAGGGCAAGGTCACCCCGGCCCAGGAAGCCAAGGCCGTCGTGGCCTGGACCAACCTGTACGGCCCCAAGAAGACCCGCGTCTTCAGCACGACCATCGGACACAACAACGGCACGGTCGGCGACGAGCGCTACATGGACCTGATCTGCCGCGGCCTGCTCTGGTCCGTCGGCAAGCTGGGCGATGACGGCAAGCCCGCCGAAGGCTACGGTAAGTAAGCCGGTCCTGATATCGCGACAAAGCCCCGGCACGCCGGGGCTTTTTCTTTCCCCGAAGCCTCGCAGGCATTAGGAACCGGACACCCCCATGCGCCTCCTCGCCGCACTCCTTGCCCTCTCCGCCGCCGCCTTCGCCGCGGACGCCCTTCCTCCCTCCCGTCCGCTTTGGCCGGGCGAAGCCCCGGAGGGTGACGGCAGGTTCTCCGACTCATCGAAGGCGCGCCTCACCGTGCACCTGCCCGACAAGCCCAATGGCGCCGCGATGGTCATCTGCCCCGGCGGCGGCTACGGCGGCCTGGTCACCAAGGGCGAAGGCCACGGCATCGCCGCCTGGCTAAACGCCCACGGCATCGCCGGCATCGTGCTCGAATACCGCCTGCCGGCCGGACGCCCCCATGTGCCGCTGCTCGACGCCCAGCAGGCCATCCGCACCGTGCGGGCGAACGCCCAGGCGTGGAAGATCGACCCGAAGAAAGTCGGCATCATCGGCTTCTCGGCCGGCGGACATCTCGCCTCCACCGCGACCGTGCATTTCGAAGCCATGGAGATGCCCGCGCCGAACTTCGTCACCGGCCAGAGCGCGCGGCCGGATTTCGCGATCCTCGTCTACCCGGTCATCAGCATGGAGGAGGGAGTCCATCGCGGCTCGAAGAAGAACCTCATGGGTGAGACGCCTGCGCCGGGCCTGCCCGAATGGTTCTCGACCCACCGGCACGTGAAGGCCGGCACGCCGCCCGCCTTCCTGGCCCATGCGATCGACGACAAGGCCGTGGGCATAGAGAACAGCCGCATGTTCCACGAGGCCCAGAAGAAGGCCGGCCTTCCTACCCGCCTGATCGAACTGCCCGACGGCGGCCACGGCCTCAACGGCTACAAGGGCCCTTCCTGGGACAAGTGGCAGGCCGAATCGCTCGTCTGGCTGCGCGAGCTCGGCTTCATCCCCTGAAGCCCTCCCGCCGCTTGTCTTTTGGGCGGGCCGCATGCACCGTGCGGCATGGAGATCATCGTCATGGGCTGCGGCACCTCGCAGGGCGTCCCCCTGCCCGCCCATGACAACCCCGGGCTGGACCTGAAGGAGCCGCGCAACTGGCGCACGCGCGCCAGCGTGCACGTCGTCATCGAGGGGCACCACGTGCAGGTCGACGCCGCGCCGGAGTTCCGGCTGCAGTGCATCCACAACGACATCCGCAAGGTCGACACATTCATCCTCACGCACGGCCACGCCGACCACGTCCTGGGCATCGACGACCTGCGCCAGTTCTGCACGAACCAAGGAGGCCTGGCCATCCCGGTCCATTCCACGCCGACCGGACTCGACCGCGTGCGCGCGATCTTCCCCTACGCGCTCATGGAGCGCAGTTTCTCAGGCTACATCGCGCTCACCCTGCACGAGCTGGGGCCGGAACTCACCTTGCCGGGAGGCGGAATCCTTCGGACCGCCCTGCTGCCGCACGGCAAGGAGGACGTGCTGGGGCTGATCTTCGAGGAGCCGTCCACGGGCGCCAAGTTCGCCTACTTCACCGACTGCAAGGCCCTGCCTCCCCGGGCCCGGGAGCTCGCGGCCGGGGCGGACCTGATGATCATCGACGCCCTGCGCCCGAACGCGCACCCCACGCACCTCACGGTGGATGAGGCCCTGGGGGAGATCGAGGCCGTGCGGCCGAAGCGCGCGCTGCTCACCCACATGACCTACCAGGTGGGCTGGGCGGAGTATTCGGCCCAGCTGGCCGGTCGCAACCCCGAGGTGGGCCTGTGCCACGATGGCATGCGCATCCGGCTCGGCTGAAAAGATTTGGACTTCTGCAGGCGTTACGAAAAGCACAGCATGGGGCATGCGCATCACCCCGCTGCTCACGCTCGCCGCCCTTGCCTTCCGCCTGACCGCAGCCGAGGCGCCCGGGCTCGTCTGGACCGAGGACTTCTCCGACCCCGCGTCATTCGGCAAGAACTGGAAGCCCTACGGATTCCTCGCCGTAGGCATCTCGGAAAAGTCGCCGCTCGGGAAATCCGTCAGCGGCAAGGATGCGCGGCCCGAATGGTGGTCGCTCTCGGAAGGCGTCCTCGTCGGTCGCAACATGGCGGAAGAGAAACACCCTCCCGGCCTGAGACGCGACGTGCAGGGCGCCGACCTACGCGTCACCTTGCGCTTCAAGCTCCTCAAGGAGGGCATGCTCGGCCTGAGCTTCGCGGGTCCGAACCGGGCCGTCGAACGTGACTTCAACGTGGGGGGCATCCACGTGCGGTCATCGGGCGTGAGCGCCTGGGACAACGACGTGATGCACCCCAAGGGCTCGCCGGAGGCGGCCGAGCTGAAGAAGAAGGGCGTGTGGAACCGGAAGTTCTTCTATGTGAAGACCGACAAGACTCCCGTCGCGGCCGACGCCTGGCACATCCTTACCGTGGAGATCCGGGGCCGTCGCCTCACCGCCGCCGTGGACGGCCGGGAAGCGGTCGCCTTCGACACCGTCTGCGGCGACTGCCCCAAGCAGAACATCGGCCTCCAGGCCGGCGGGACGAAGAAAGGCGATCCCTCCGTGCCGACCTGGGTCGACGACGTGAAAGTCGAGCGCCTCTGAAGGCCCTCAGCCGAGCAGGGTCCTGACCATCCGGGTCCGGTGCGGTCCGCTGACCACGTCCTTGAGCGTATGGCGGTCCAGCACGGCGTGGAACTCCCGCATGGCCTGTCCGAGGATGCCCTTGAGCTGGCAGCTGCCGTTGATCGGGCAGGTGTTGGTTACGGGGTCGAAGCATTCGACGATCACGGGCTGGTCCTCCGTCTCCCTGACCAGACGACCGAGCCTGATCTCCTCGGCGGGCCGGGCCAGCGTCATGCCGCCGTTACGCCCACGTCGTGTCTCGAGGTAGCCCAGCCGGCCCAGCCGCTGGACCACCTTGGCCACGTGGTGACGGGAGATGCCGTAGGCCCGGGTGACCTCGTCGATGCGGAAAGGCTCCTCCTTCAAGGCGGCGTACATGAGCACCCTCAGGGAGTAGTCGCTGAAGAGACTCAGGCGCATGCGCGGTCAAATTGCCCCGCCCCGTCGGCACAGGCGACCCGAAAAAGACGCTTGTCAAAAAAGGTATTTAAAATACCTTTTTATCTCCCATGAGATCCTCCCTCTGCACCCTGTTCATTATCGCCGCCCTCCTCACCGTCGGCTGCTCGGAGAAGCCCCAAGTCACCTGGCAGTACGAGGGCGTCTCCTACGCCTTCGCCGACGAGGCCGCCCGGGCCAAGTTCCAGGCCGAGCGGGAAAAGAGCCTCTACCATCGGCTGGGCGGAAAGGCGGCCATCGACGCCGCCGTCGACCGCTTCTACGTCAAGGTCCTCGCGGACAAGCGCATCAATGAGTTCTTCCAGGACATCAACATGAAGGCCCAGCATCGGAAGCAGAAGGAATTCCTTTCCGCAGCCTTCGGAGGACCGATTCCCTGGAAGGGCAAGGACATGCGCGCCGCGCACGAGAACCTCGACCTGACGGAAGCGCACTTCAACGCCGTGGCGGAGAACCTCCAGAAGACCCTGGAGGAGATGCAGGTGCCCAAGGAACTGATCAATGAGGTGATGACGATCGCGGCCAGCACCAAGGACGCCGTGCTCAACCGCCAGCCGGCCAAGAAGTAAGCGGCCCGGTCCCCATGGCCGCGTCACCGGCGGGCGGCGCGGCCTTTTTGCGTCCACGGGCCGGGACGGGGCGGATGCGGCCGCGAGGACGCTGTCCTGCCTTGTCTACCGGCGGGATTCGGCATCTCCTCCATCCCCGTGTTCGCCAACCTCACAGAGAAGCTGACCAAGACGCTCCGCGACCTGCGCGGACTGTCCAAGCTGACCGAAGACAACGTCGGCCCCGCCCTGAACGAGGTGCGGTCCGCGCTGATGTCCGCCGACGTCAATTTCAAGGTCGCCAAGGACTTCACGGAACGGGTCAAGGCCGCCTGCCTGGGACGTGAGGTGGTGGAATCGGTCAACCCCGGCCAGATGGCCGTCAAGATCGTCTCTGATGAGCTCACCCGCCTACTCGGGGAGGGCGAACGGACCATCGACCCCCGCCGCCCCCTGCGCGTGCTGCTTGTCGGCCTGCAGGGCTCGGGCAAGACCACCAGCGCCGCCAAGCTCGCCAAGCACCTCGTCAAGAAGGAGGGCGTCCGCAAGCCCTCCCTGATCGCCGCCGACCTGCGTCGTCCCGCCGCCATCGACCAGCTCGAGACCTTGGCGAAGAACGAGGGCTTCGATTTCCGCGCCGACCGTGCCGCGACCGACGTGGCCGCCATGGTGGGCCGTCTGGTCAGGGAGGCCGAGGCCGCCGCGGCGGACATCGTCATCGTCGACACCGCCGGCCGGCTCCAGGTGGACGCCGAGCTGATGGAGGAGGTCCGACGCGTACGCGAGGCCTTCGAGCCGCACGAAGTCTTCCTCGTGGCCGACGCCGCCCTCGGCCAGCAGGCCGTGGACGTCGCCACCAAGTTCAACGAGTCCACGCCCCTCACCGGCATCATCCTCACCAAGCTCGACGGGGACGCACGCGGCGGCGCGGCCCTGTCGATGAAATCCGTCACGGGCGTGCCGATCCGCTACATGGGCACGGGCGAAAAGCCTTCGGATTTCGACGCCTTCCGTCCCGAACGCATGGCCCAGCGCATCCTCGGCATGGGCGACGTCGTCTCCCTCGTCGAGAAGGCCCAGGAGGTCGTCGACCACAGGGAGGCCGAGCGCCTGGCGGAGAAGATGCGCAAGGCGGACTTCGACCTCGAGGACTTCCTCTCGCAGATGCAGCAGATGAAGAAGATGGGGCCGCTGGGCGACATCATGAAGATGATGCCCGGGATGGGCGGCGTCCAGATCGGCGCCAAGGAGGAGAAGCACCTCGCCAAGACCGAGGCCATCGTGCTCTCGATGACCAAGAAGGAACGCCGGAATCCTGACCTCCTGAACGGCTCACGTCGCCTGCGCATCGCCAAGGGTTCGGGCACCCAGGTCAGCGACGTGAACGCGCTCATCAAGCAGTTCTCCCAGATGCGCGAAATGATGCGCATGATGAAGGGCGGCAAGGGCAAGGAGCTCATGCGCCGCATGGGCCAGATGGGCGGAGGCCGCGGAGGCTTCCCCGGAGGCGGCTTTCCGGGCGGAGGGTTCCGCTGAGACCATGTCCCGGATGATCCCCTTCGACCCGGCCCTCCTCAACCGTCCGGGCTGGATCTTCGACTGCGACGGCACCCTCGCGGCCTCCATGTGGATCCACCACCGGAGCTGGACCCACATCGTGAGCAAACAGCTCGGCCGGCCGTTCGACTTTCCCTGGCCGCTCTTCTGCTCGATGGGCGGCATGTCCGCCGTCGACACCTGCAAGCGCCTCAAGGCCGAATACGGCTTCGACCTGGACGTCGACCGCCTGCTGGCCGACGGCCATGAGTTCCTCGAGGAGCATCTGGAGAAGGACGTCACCGCCCGCCAGGAGGTCGTGGCCGTCGTCCACCATGTGCGCGGCCTCGGCCACAAGACCGCCGTCGCCTCGGCCGGCCGCAAGGCCCACGTGCATACGACGCTCAAGCGGATCGACATCACGCACCTCTTCGACGCGGTCATCACGGCCGAGGACGCCGCACGCTCCAAGCCCCACCCCGACCTCTTCCTCACGGCGGCGGACCGTCTCGGCCTGAAGCCCGCCGAGTGCGTCGTCGTCGAGGACAGCCCTCGCGGCAAGGAGGCCGCCGACGCCGCGGGGATGCCCTGCATCCTGATCGAGCCGGCTTAAGTTCAGGGGACACATGTCCCCTAGCTGTCCTTACTTCTTCAGTTTCGCGCAGAAGCGCGCGAGTCGCTCAAGGCCCTGGGCGATGACCTTGTCGGAGGTCGCGTAGCTGAGGCGGATGTAGCCTTCGGAACCGAACGCGGAACCGGGGACGACGGCCATGAGCTCTTCTTCGAGCAGACGGTCGGCGAACTGGGCGGAGGTCAGGCCGAAGGCCTTGATGTTCGGGAAAAGGTAGAAGGCGCCCTGCGAGCGGTAGCAGGTCAGGCCCGGGATGGCGTTGAGGCCGGCGAGGAGGTTGAGACGGCGCTTGTCGAAGACCGCGCCCATCTCGGCGAGGGAGGCCTTGGCCTTGTCGGGGTGCTGGTGGACCGCCAGGGCGCCGAACTGCGCGAAGGTGGTGGCGTTGGACGAGATCTGGCTCTGCAGGTCGGCCACGGCGGCGGCCAGGGCCTTGTCGGAGGCTACAAGGGTGCCGAGGCGCCAACCGGTCATGGAATAGCTCTTGGCGTAGCCGGAGACGGTGATGGTGAGGCGGGCGGCCTCAGGCGAGAAGGTCGCCGGACTGCAGGTGGTCTGGCCGTCGTAGACGAGGTTCTCGTAGATTTCGTCGGACATGATCCAGACGTTGGCCTTCACGCAGATGGCCACGAGGGCCTCGAGCTCGGCGCGGGAGTAGACGGCGCCGGTCGGGTTGGACGGGCTGTTGATGATGACCATGCGCGTCTTCGGGGTGAGCGCGGCGGACAGTTGGGCCGGGGTGATCTTGAAGCCGGTGACGTCCTCGGCATTCACGACGACGGGCGTACCGCCGGCGAGCTTCACCATCTCGGGGTAGCTGACCCAGTAGGGGGCCGGGATGATCACCTCATCGCCGGCGCTGATGGTGGCCAGGATAGCGAGATAGCAGGACATCTTACCGCCCGGAGAGACGACGACGTTGGCGTCGGCGATGCCGGTGAAGCCGCGACGGGTGTAATCGTCGGCGATGGCCTTGCGGAGGGCGGGGATGCCGGGAGTGGGGGCGTACTTGGTCTGCCCCTCGGCGAGGGCCTTGGCGCAGGCGTCCTTGACGAACTGCGGCGTGTCGAAGTCGGGCTCACCGACGCCGAAGCCGACCACGTCCTTGCCCTCGGCCTTGAGCTTCTTGGCCTTCGCGTCCACGGCGAGGGTCGGTGAAGGGGCGACGTTGCGGGCCCAGGAGGAGAGAGCGGGATTGGACATGGCGTGGAGACCAGACGCAAAGGACTCCTGCCCGGTTGGCAAGACTGAGTAAAAGGGCCAGAGCTAGGGCCAGAGCTGGGGCCAGGCAGCATGCTCCTGCCACTGACCGAAGGCACATCGGACAGAGACCAGGCCCATCTGGCCCAAGCCCAGCCCCTGGTCTGGCCCACATCTGATCCGCCGAAGCGAATCAGACGTCAATCACGTCAGCCTGTGACTTCTTGGCGTTGGCCTTGGCCTCATTGGCCCGTCGCAGAGGCTTTAGCTGGTCGATGCCGACGGAGGAGGAGATCATCCAGGACGTGATTGAGATGGTCAGCGTGGCCATCGCCCAGTTGTTGAGCATGAAGTCCTTGATGAGACTGTCCGTGAGGGCGAGGATCGCGCCATTGGTCAGGAAAAGCACCAGATAGACCCCAAGCCCGAGCGTGAGGATCAAGATGGGGATTGAGACGATCATGAAGACGGCGAGCAGGAAGGGCCTCAGGAAGGAGTTGAAGAGCCCGAGCACGACCGCGACCACGGCCAGGGTGACGGGGCTTCCGTAATTCAGGAAACCGAAATACTTGGCGAGGAAGACTCCCAAGGCGAGGGAACCCCATTCGAGGACCAGGACTCCGAGGCGACGGACGACTTCCATATCCGCATCATACCACGCGGGAGCGGCCGGACAAGGGGGACTTTCGCGAAGGTTCTGCGCGCTTCAGCGGGCGTGGCGGACGTCCTCCCCGGAGGTCAGGAAGATGACCTGTTCGGCGATGTTCTTGGAGTGGTCGCCGATGCGCTCCAGGGCCTTGGAGATGAAGATCAGCTCGACGTGGGAGGCCGAGACCTTGGCGGTGTCGCCGGAGGCGCCGAAGAGACGCTCGTAGTTGCGGCGGTTGAGGGCGTCGACCTCGCGGTCGCGCTCGATGACCGAGCGGGCCTTCTCCAGGTCGCCCTCGATGAAGCTGTCGATGGCCATGCGGAGCAGCTCGCAGGCGAGCCGGCCCTCGTCCGGGACGTGGAGCAGGTCCTTGAGCGGACCGCGCTCCGAGATGATCATGCAGCGCTTGGCGATGACCGAGGCCTCGTCGGCGATCCGTTCCAGGTCGTGGCCGATGTCACGGGCGGCGAGCAGCAGGCGGACGTCGCTGCCCATGGGCCCGAAGAGCGTCAGGTAGCGCATGATCTCGCGGTCGACACGTTTCTCGAGCTCGTCGACCCGGTCGTCCATGCCGCGCACCTGGAGGGCGAGGGCGTCGTCGCCCTGCTCGAGCGAGCGGAGGGCCATCCGGGTCATGTCCAGCGAGCGCTCACCCATCAGGATGAGGTCGTCGCGCAGCTGGCGCAGTTCGTCGTGGAAGAATCTCTGCATGGTCGTGGTAAGGCGGGTTTCAGCCGAAGCGGCCGGAGATGTAGGCCTCCGTCTGGGCCTGGGAGGGGTTCATGAAGATCTTCTCGGTGGTGTCATATTCGATCAGCTTCCCGAGGTAGAAGAAGGCCGTGCGGTCGGAGACGCGGGCCGCCTGCTGCATGGAGTGGGTGACGATGACGATGGTGAACTGCACCTTGAGCTCGTGGATGAGCTCCTCGATTTTGCCGGTGGCGATGGGGTCGAGGGCCGAGCAGGGCTCGTCCATGAGCAGGATCTCCGGACGATTGGCGATGGCGCGGGCGATGCAGAGACGCTGCATCTGTCCGCCGGAGAGGCCCAGCGCGTTGTCATCGAGCCGGTCCTTGACCTCGTCCCAGAGGGCGGCCTTGCGGAGCGAGGTCTCGCAGGCCTCCTCAAGCGCGCCGCGGTCGGTCACGCCGACCACGCGGAGCGCGTAGACGACGTTCTCGAAGATGGACTTCGGGAAAGGATTGGACTTCTGGAAGACCATGCCCACCCGGCGGCGCAGGGAGATGACCTCCAGGCCGGGGTCGTAGATCGAACGTCCCTTGATGAGGATGTCCCCCTCGTGACGGACGCCGTCGATGAGGTCGTTCATCCGGTTGAGGTTGCGGAGCAGGGTCGACTTGCCGCAGCCCGAGGGCCCGATGAAGGCCACCACCTGCCGCTCGGGGATGTCGAGGGTCATGCCGTCGAGCGCCTTCTTCTCGCCGTACCAGAAGCCGAAGTCGCGGATGCTGATGAAGTCCTTGCGGCCGTCGTTGTCGGCGGCGGGGCGGACCTTGATGCGGGCGGGAGTCGGGGCGGTCATGGTGGACATCGGTTAAGTTCAGAAGGCGGCTCCGCGGAAGCGGCGCCTCAGGCGGTTGCGGATCGAGATGGCGCCGAGGTTGAGCGCAACCACGAGCAGGATGAGCAGCAGCGTGGTCGCGAAGACCATCGGACGGGCGGCGTCGGAGTCCGGAGACTGGAAGCCGAGGTCATAGACGTGGAAGCCCAGGTGCATGAACTTGCGGTCCAGGTGCAGGAAAGGAGCCGTGCCGTCGAAAGGCAGCGTGGGGGCGAGCTTCACGACCCCGACCAACATGAGCGGGGCCACTTCGCCCGCGCCGCGCGCCATGGCCAGGATGATGCCGGTCAGGATGCCGGGCGCGGAGGCGGGCAGCAGGATGTGCCGGACGGTCTGCCACTTGGAAGCGCCGGCGGCGAGCGAGGCCTCGCGCATGCCGCGCGGGACAGCGGCGAGGGCCTCCTCGGTGGCGACGATGACCACCGGCAGGGTCATGAGGGCCAGAGTCAGGGAGCACCAGAGGAGGCCGCCCGTGCCGAAGACGGGCGTGTTGTTGTTGTACTTGAGCTGGTCGGCGAAGAACAGCCGGTCGACCGATCCGCCCAGGACGTAGACGAAGAAGCCCAGGCCGAAGACGCCGAAGACGATCGAGGGCACTCCGGCCAGGTTGTTGACGCTGATGCGCACGGCCCGCAGGACGGCCCCCTGGGCGGCGTATTCCCGCAGGTAGATGGCAGCGATGACGCCGAAGGGCGTCACAAGGAGGCTCATGAAAACGGTCATGACCAACGTGCCGAACATGGCGGGGAAGAGCCCTCCCTCGGTGTTGGCCTCGCGGGGCTCGTCGAAGACGAACTCGCGCACGCGGGAGAGCATCAGGGCGAGGCGCCCGCCTGCGCCCATGTCGTTGGGACGCCAGGCGCGGACCAGGGTCAGGGAAGGCGAGATCACGGTGCGGCCGGCCCCGTCACGGGACTCGAGCGCGCCCTTCCCCGCCTCGGCCAGCACGGCCTCGGCCCGGAGGCGCAGCGCGGCGTACTCCCGGTCGAGCTCAGCGATGCGGGCGCGGACAGGGGCGACTGCGCCGCCCAGGTCCTCGGCCCGTCGGAGGTCTATGCGGGCCGACTCCATCGCCGCGTTCACGGATCCGATCGCGTCGCGGACGACGGCGGCGTGGCGGTGCCGCACGGACTCCGCACGGTCGACCTCGGCCAGCAGGGCCGGGAAGAAGTCCGGAGCCGAGGCCTCCAGCCGCGAACCGTCGGCGCGCACGAGCGCGACCGGATGGACGAAGGCCGGCCCGTTCTCCATCCGCTCCAGTCCGACGACGCCGGAGGGGAAAGATTCCGAGACGACCTCGGACTCGTCGACCCAGAGGAAGGACTGTCCGTTGAGCTCGCGCAGGCCCACCTGGTACTGCCGCTCGTAGCGCGGCGCGCTGGCGGGCGAAGAGGGCTTCAACCGGCGCTGGGCGAGCTGGCCGAGGACCACTCGTCCGTCCTTGAGCCTGGCCTCGGGCACGGGAGGCGCCCAGAAGACCTTGACCCCGTTCCAGACCACGAGCCCCAGGAGCCCGGCGATCATCACCAGCCCCACGACGAGGCCCAGCCCGGTGAACCAGACGAACGGCTCGCCCCGGGGTGAGGCGCTGTCGGAGACTTCCGGAATGACGGCCATGGCTCAAACGACCTTGTAACGTTCACGGAGGCGCTGGCGGAGCACCTCGGCGAGCGTGTTGAGGAGGAAGGTCAGGAGGAACAGGCAGCACGCGCCCAGGAACAGGGCCCGGAAGTGCGTGTGGCCGGCGGGCGCCTCAGGCAGCTCGACCGCGATGTTGGCGGAGAGCGTGCGCATGCCGTTGAAGGGGTTGGCCTCCATGACCGCCGTGTTGCCGGTGGCCATGACGACGATCATCGTCTCCCCTACGGCCCGGCCGAAGCCGATCATGACGGCGGAGACGATGCCGGAGACGGCGGTGGGCACGATCACGCGCCACACCGTCTGCCAGCGGCTGGCGCCGAGGGCGAGGGAGCCGGAGCTCAGCGCGGCGGGCACGTTGGAAAGCGCGTCCTCGGCGATGGTGAAGACGACCGGGATCACGGCGAACCCCATCACGAAGCCGACGACCAGGGAGTTGCGGGCGTCGTAGGCGAGTCCCGTCGAGGTCCGCCACCACTCGCGGAAGTCCGACACGACGGCGCCCGAGCTGTCGGTGACGGTGAAGAAGGCGGCCTCCACCCAGGGCCCGACGCTCCATGCGACGCAGACGCAGAGCGCGACCACCGGCAGCAGCCAGAGGAACTCGAGGCCGGGCCGGGCGCGGCGTCGCACGGGCTGGGGCAGGCGCGACCAGCACCAGCCGGCCGCGAAGCCGGCCGGGGCCAGCGCGGCGAGGGCGCAGAGCAACGGCACGAGGTTGGCGTCCACGACCGGCGCCAGCCAGAGTCCGGCCAGGAAGCCCAGCACGACCGAAGGCAGCGAGGCCATCACCTCCATGAGCGGCTTGACGATGAGGCGCAGGTCGGGGCGGAGGAACTGGGAGACGTAGACGGCGGCCAGCAGCGCGATCGGCAGAGCGAACAGCAGCGCGTAGAAGGTGCCCTTAACCGTGCCGTAGATGAGCGGAACGAGGGAATACTTGGCCTCGAACTCGTCGCTGCCCGAGCTGGACTGCCACACGAAGGCGGGGCCCTCGGCCCCTTCGTACCAGATGCGGCCGAAGAAAGCCGACCAGGAGGAGTCCGGATGATGGTCATCGATGCGCCAGCGGAGGAGCCTTCCGTCGGCGGCGAGGGCGGACATGCGATCGTAGTTGCGGGAGAAGACGACCTGGCGGGGCGGGCCCGCCGGCGCCTCGCCCTGCCAGCGCACGGAACCGGTGGTCAGGTTGCGCAGCTGCAGGACGCCGCCAGCGGAGACGAGGTAGCACTTGTTGCCCGCGGCGGTCCATACGCCCGCGCCGGGACCGGGCAGCGACTCAGGCTCGCGCACCTCGCCCCAGCGGCGCAGGCTGCGGCCGTCGGGCTGGCGGACGGGATGGAGCGACCACACGCGGTGCTCGCCCGAGGCGTCGAGGAATACGGCGGAGACGTCGCCGAAGATGAGCCCAGCGGCGGCCGGGGCGCGGCCGGCGCTGGGGAAGGGGCGGAAGGACTGCATCAGGTCGAGGCGGTCGCCTTCCCCGGAATAGGCGCGTACCTCGCCGTCACGCAGCAGCACGAGCGCGGCGTCCGCCGTGGAGGGCACCAGCACCTGGCCCACGTCGGGCACGTCCGCGGCGACGGCGAAGGGCTCTCCGGCCGTGACGGTGGCGCGTCCGCCGAGGCCGCGGCGCTCGCTGAGGCGCAGCGCGCGAAGGGAGGATCCAGCGGCCGCGGGCTGTCGTACCACGATGAGGCGCGTGTTCGTGGCGCGGGCGGCCCACACCTCGGTCACCGCCCTGCCCGGCTCTCCGACCTGGCGCGGAGGCTCGGGCCTGACGTCCGGCTCCACCGTCCGGCGGCCGTCGGAAGCGAAGTTCACCTTGAAGGAGACCGCGACGGCGCTGACCGTGCCGTCGGCGTGGCCGAGCAGGACCTGCCCCTCGCGCGACTGGACCTTGACCGCGGTCACGGCAGGCAGCCCGGCGGGAGGCGACCAGTTCCGGACCTCGGATCCGTCGGCGGCGCGCACGAAGCTCAGCGAGCCGTCGGACCGCGCCCCGTAGACGACCTCGCCGGATTCGTCCTCTCCGAAGGCCACCGCGCCTCCGCGGAGGGCCAGCGCGGGCTGGACGGAGACCTCGGCGCCGGAGAAGAGCGGCAGCACCTGCCAGAGCAGGAACAGAAGCATCCCGATGACCGCGGCGATCACGCCGACCCCGCCGGCGCGGATCAGCCGGCCCATCCAGACGTCGGCGAGGAGCGTCCCGCGGGCCACCTGGAAACGTGACTCCGGAGGCGTCCCTGTTACGTCCTTGTCAGCCATGAGGCGTCTTCGTGTCGGCGTTCATCCAAAGGGGCGGGCGGGGTGTCCCCCGCCCGGAAGGATCCGGCGCCGTCCGCGTCACGCTTTGTGGGCCGGCCCCGGAGGGCATGGCGGCGACGGGACGGTCCGGACCCGAAGCTTCATTCGGCGACGTAGTACTTCAGCGAGGCGCGGGCCTCGACGGCGAGGTCGGAGGTCAGCGGGTAGTAGCCGTCCTTGATCACGATCTCCTGGCCCTGCTTAGAGAGCACGAAGGTCATGAACTCGCGGGTGAGGGCGTCCATCTCCACGTTGGGAGCCTTGTTCACGTAGACGAAGAGGAAGCGAGCCAGGGGGTAGGCGCCGCTGAGGCAGTTGTCATAGGTCGGCTCGACGAAGGGGGCTCCGTCCTTGGCCGCGATCGCGATGGCGTTCACGCCCGAGGTCTTGTAGCCGATGCCGGAGTAACCCACGCCGGCCACGTCGGAGGCGACGCCCTGGACGACCGAGGAGGAACCGGGCTGCTCCTTGACCGAGGACTTGAAGTCGCCGTTGGAAAGGGCGTTCTCCTTGAAGTAACCGTAGGTGCCGGAGGCGGAGTTGCGGCCGAAGGCCGAGAGGGCTTTGCCGGCGAGCGCGCCCTTCACCCCGACGTCGGCCCAGGTGACGGCGTCCTGTCCGCCGCGCTTGCGGGTCGAGGAGAAGATTCCGTCGACCTGGGTGAGCGAGAGCCCCTTGATCGCGTTGTCCTTGTGGACGAAGACGGCGAGGGCGTCGATGGCGACCGCCACGCGGGTCGGCTTGTGGCCGAACTTGGAGGCGAAGGCGGCGATCTCGGTGCTCTTCATCTCACGGCTCATCGGCCCCAGCTGGGAGGTGCCGGCGGCGAGTGCGGCGGGGGCGGTGGAGGAGCCCTTGCCCTCGATCTGGATCTTCACGTTGGGGTACCGGGCCTTGAAGCCCTCGGCCCAGAAGGTCATGAGGTTGTTGAGGGTGTCGGACCCGACCGAGTTGAGATTGCCGGAGACGCCTGATGCGACGGCGTACTCGGGCAGCTTCGGGTCGAGCGCGACGGACTGGGCGGAGGCTCCGGCGGCGGTGATCGCCACCAGGGCGAGGGACTTGAGGACGTGGTTCATGGGTGGAATGCGGGGACATCCTCCCATGGGAATGTTACGGTCCCATGTCGGCCGGGTGTTTCTTAGGAAATACGGGGCCGGCTGAGCCCCGGAACCCGCCTATTGGGCCAGATAATCCTGAAGCAGACGGGCCGCTCGGGGCTCGGCCTGGTCCAGGGGCATGCCGCCGGGGACGCCGGGACGTCGGTGCCCGACGTGCCTGAGCCACGCGTCCCTCAGCGTCGTCATCTCCTGACGCAGCAGCTCGAACTTGTCTCCCTGCGCGAACGGCACGTGAGGATTCCATTTCAACGCCGGCGCGACGCCCTCCCACGCGGCCTTGGCCATGAAACGATGACCTTCGTCTCCGGGATGGATGCGGTCCTTCGCGAAGACGAACTTGGGATTTAGCGCGCGCGCCGCCGCGACCTGTTCGCGCAGGCGGGGACGGATGTCGACGACGGTCCAGCCGTCGGCACGCCGCTCGACCAGCCAGGCCGCGTAGGCGTCGAGCACGCCGTCGTAGTTGAGCGGATCCTTGGAGCGGTCGTCCGGAGAGAAGAGCGGGGGCGTGATGAACACGACGCGGCAGCGCGCGGCGACCAGCGCCTGGTTGAGGCGCACCATGCCGTTGCGGTAGGCGTCGAAACGCGCGCGGTCCAACGGCATGTAGATGCCGTCGTTCATGCCGTAGCAGACTAAGGCGAGGGTCGGGCGGAAGAGACGGATCGCCCGCTCGAGACGTTCATGGACGTCGGGCCTGGGGAACGCGCCTCCGGCATGGCCGGGCTCGGAGAGACCGGAGGCGGTCTCGCTCGATAGGCCGAGGTTGACGACCGTGGCCCGCGCCATGCCCTTCTGCGCGCGGATGGCGGACTCCATGTTCACGACCCAGCCGCCGCCGAAAGTGATGCTGTCGCCGAGGAAGAGCACGCGGGGCTCCTCCTTGTCGGCCAGCAGCAGCAAGGGCAGGAGCAGCAGGGCGAGCGTCAGGCGAAGCATGCCGCCACAATGAAGCGGACGGGGGCCGCTCGGAAGCCGGTTCTGCGGCAAGTTATTAACGCCGGAGGCACTTCGCCCTTCACCCGGCGGGACCGCACGGGTAGGCTGACTCTTCTGGAAACGCCCATCCACATCAAGGGAGCCCGCACCCACAACCTCAAGGACGTGGAAGTGACCATTCCGCGCGGTCAGTTGACGGTGATCACCGGGGTCAGCGGCTCGGGCAAGTCCTCCCTCGCCTTCGACACCCTGCACGCCGAGGGGAGCCGCCAATACCTCGAATCCCTCTCCGCCAAGGCCCGCGGCCTGCTGGAATCGGCCCCCCGTCCGGACGTGGATTTCATCCGCGGACTGTCCCCGGTGATCGCCATCGGCCAGCGCACGGGCGCCAATCCGAATCCGCGGTCGACGGTCGCCACGCTGACCGAGATCGCCGACCACGCGCGACCGCTGTGGCTGGCATCGGGCTCACGGCGTTGCACGGCCGACGGACATCCGGTCCTAAGCCGTTCCTTGGACGACAATCTGCTGGAGCTGGAAGCGTTGCCCGCGGGCACGCGCGTGATGCTGCTGGCTCCGGTGGCCGAGGACCGTCCCTCGGCCCTGATGCAGACGCTCGCCGATCTGGGTCGGCGCGGATTCTCCCGCGTGCGGGTGGGCGCGACGGTGGGCACGCTCGAGGAAGCCCAGGGGCTGCTGACCGGAAGGGAGCCGCGGAAGCTCGACGTCGTCGTCGACCGGACCGTGACGGGGCCCGACCAGCGCAGCCGGCTGGCCGACTCGCTGGAACTGGCCTTCCGCGAAGGGCGCGGACGGGCCTTGGCGTTGGCCGAAGTCGGCTCCGCCTGGAAGGAGATCCCGCTCTCGCTCCATCTCGCCTGCTCCCATTGCGGGGCCGTGCACGAGCCGCTCACGCCGCGGCACCTCTCCCACAACCATCCGGCGGGGGCGTGCCCGACCTGCGGCGGCCTCGGCCGCACCCTGCGCTTCATCGAGGCGCTGGCCGTGCCCGACGAATCGCTCTCGCTCAACGACGGCGCGGTGAAGCCTTGGAAACTCGGGACGCGACGCACGCTGATCCGCCGCAACGCCGTGCTGCGTGCATTGGCCGAACAGGTCCCGTTCGACCCGAAGAAGCCTTGGCGCGAACTGCCGCGCGCCGTGCGCGACCTCCTGCTGCATGGCGACCCGGACAGGAAGTTCCTGCTCCCGCCGCCCAAGGGACGCAAGCCGGTCGAGACCGTCTGGACGGGCATGTTCGCGGAGCTTGAGGACGCCTACCGCCACACCACCGGCGAATCGCTCCGCCAGCGGCTGCTTCAATATCAGGCCGGCACCGCCTGCGCATCCTGCGGAGGCCGCAGGCTCTCGCCCACGGCGCTGTCCCTCACCTTGGACGGACTGAGTCTGGCGGACTTCCTCGCGCTCACCGTGCCCGAAGCCCTGGCCTTCGTGAGGCGCGCGGCCGCCCTGCCCTCCGTCCGCCCCGTGGAGGAGGCGCGCCGTGCGCTTGAGCAGCGGCTGGCCTTCCTGAACGACGCCGGCCTGACCTACCTGACGCTCGAGCGGGAATGCTCGACGCTTTCCGGCGGCGAATCCCAGCGCGTCCGCCTAGCGACCCAGCTGGGCCTCGGACTGGTCGGCGTGACCTACGTGCTCGACGAGCCGAGCATCGGCCTGCACCCCGCCGACCACCGCCGGCTGATCGGATCCGTCCACGGCCTGCGCGACCTGGGCAACACGCTTGTGGTGGTCGAGCATGACCGTGACATGATGCTCGCCGCGGACCGCATCGTGGAGATGGGGCCCGGCGCCGGAGCCGACGGCGGCCGGGTGGTCTTCGAAGGCACGCCGGCCCAGTGTGCCGCGCATCCGGGCTCCCGCACCGGCGCCTACCTTTCCGGACGGGCCTCTCTGGAGGGACTCATCGCCCGCAAGGGCGCAGGCAAGACCCTGCTCACCGTGAAGGGCGCTACCGAGAACAACCTGAAGGACATCGACGCTTCGTTCCCCGTGGGACGCATCACCGCCGTGTGCGGCGTGTCCGGCTCCGGCAAGAGCACCCTGGCGATCGACATCCTGTCGGCCGCCGCGGCACGACGGATCAACGGCGCGAAAGTCGTTCCCGGCCGCCACCGCGGCATCGAGGGATTGGACGCCTTCACCGCCTTCACCGCCGTCGACCAGGAGCCCATCGGGCGCAGCCCGCGGTCCAACCCCGCGACCTTCACCGGCATCATGGACCTCCTGCGCGAGCTCTGGGCGACCCTGCCGCTGGCCAAGGCGCGGGGCTACGGGCCCGGACGCTTCAGCTTCAACGTGCGCGGGGGACGCTGCGAGACCTGCGCGGGCGAGGGCTCGGTCGCCCTGGACATGCAGTTCCTCGGCGAGACCTTCGTCGACTGCCCCGCCTGCGCGGGAAGGCGCTTCAACCGCGAGACCCTCGAGATCCGCTTCAAGGGACTCAGCATGGCCGACGCCCTCGGACTCTCCGTGAAGGAGGCGGCGGAGTTCTTCCGCGCCCAGCCCAGACTGGCGGAGAAACTCAGGACCCTCGACGAAGTCGGCCTCGGCTACATCCGCCTCGGGCAGGCCGCCAACACCCTCTCCGGCGGCGAAGCCCAGCGGCTCAAGCTGGCCGCCGAGCTCGCCCGCCGCGACCACACCGGCCGGCTCTACGTGCTGGACGAACCCACGACCGGCCTGCACTGGGACGACATTGCCCAGCTGCTGCGCCTGTTCGGCCGCCTGCGTGACGCGGGCGCCACGCTGATCGTCATCGAGCACCACCCCGATGTCATCCGCGCCGCCGACTGGGCGCTTGAGCTCGGCCCGGAAGGCGGGGAGAAAGGCGGCAAGCTCATCTACGCCGGAACGCCAGAAGGCCTGCTCAAGCAGAAAGATTCACCGACGGGAAGGGCGTTGGCGCGATGAAGACAGATGAAAAGACCGATGGTAGATGGACGATGAAGGATTGAAGACAAGGGGTCAGGCATTGCCCGGCCGATCGCCCATCTCTCATCTTCCATCGATCATCGTCCATCCGCCATCCTTCATCTTCCATCCTAGATCTTCGCTGAAATCAGCGTCGCCACCGCCCTCAGGTCCGCGATCTCCGCCTCCGAGAAATCGTAGGGCTGCATCTTGCCGACGCCGAGGACGCCGAGCACCTTGCCGTCAGATGACAGGATCGGCACGGCGAGCGCGCCCTGCACGTTGGTCTGGCGCGCGTCGGGCTTCGCCACGCCGCCGAGGTCCTGCTGCAGGTTGCACAGCTGGACGGCGTCCTTGCGTTCCGCCGCGCAGCCGGCGATGCCCTTGCCGAAGGGAATCGCGTCCACCTTGTCGAGCAGGGCGGGCGGGATGCCACGCTGGGCGATCAGGCGCAGCAGCCCTGTGGCGGGGTCGGTGCGGTGAATCGTGCCGGTCACGCAGGCGAAGGCGGCGAGCGCGTGATCAAGCACGGCCGTCCAGTCGGGGGTTCCTGAGAGCAGTTCCTGCAATCCGTCCGTGCGTGATGCCATGAGATTTCAGACAGTTCCGCGGGCCAGGCGTTCCTTGAGCCAGGCGAGCCCGCCGGCCTCGTCGCCGAAGGCGCCGTCCAACTGGGCCTCATAGGCCTCGTCGAGGACCTGGGTGAACCACTCCCCGGGGCGGTGTCCCGCGGCGATGATGTGCCGGCCGAGCACCAGTCGCTTCGGCGCGGCGGCGCGGACGTCGAGGGCCTCGGCACGCGCCTTCAGCCAGAGTCCCTGCGGAGAAGGCTCCTCCCTCGAGGCGGGACCTCGCCCCTTGCGATCGGCGGAGTCCACGCGGATGAGGCGGTCGATGCGATGGGCCTTGGCGGCCAGCCTTCGGACGGCGGCGTCACCGGCCTTCTCGCGCTGCTTCCAGAGCTCGAGCGGCGAACCGTGCCAACGGACCAGCGGCAGCACGGCCTCGATGAGGCGGGTCTCGCGGGTGATGCGCGCGAGGAAGGCCTGTGCGAGCGGCACGGAGGCCTCCTCGTGGCCGTAGGCGTGGAGCCGGCCGTCATGCGGCTCGCGGCGCGTCGTGCCCGCCTTGCCGAGGTCGTGGAGCAGGACCGCGAGCCCGACGATCAGGTCCTCGTCCCGGTCGCCCGTGCGTTCGCGCGCGAAGGCGTCGAGGCAGAGCGACGTGTGGTTCCAGACGTCTCCCTCGGGATGCCATTCCGGGTCCTGCTCGACGCCGATGACCGCGTGCAGCTCCGGGTAGAAGCCCGTCCAGCCGCAGTTCCGGAGGAAGGCGAGTCCCAGCGAGGGCCTGCGCCCACGCAGGATGAGCTTGGACCACTCCTCCATCAGCCGCTCGGTCGGCAGGTGCTCCTGCGAGAGCGTCGCGCAGAGCGCCACCGTCTCCGGGGCCACGCTGAACTCGAAGCGGGCGGCGAACTGCATCGCGCGCAGCACGCGGAGCGGATCTTCGGAGAACTTCGCGGAGACGTGACGCAGCCGCCTGGCTTCCAGGTCGGCGAGACCGCCCCAGGGATCGATGACCTCCCCCGTGAACGGATCCCACATCACCGCGTTGACCGTGAAGTCACGGCGTTCGGCGGCGTCCTTCGGCGTCATGGTCGGGTCGGCCTCGACGGCGAAGTCGGTGTGGCGGGCCCCGGTGCGGTTCTCCCGACGCGGCACCGAGACGTCGACCGGAAGGTCCTTGAGCTTAGTCACGCCGAAGGCGGCGCCGACCGTGACCACGCCGAATTCACGCTTCAGAGCCGACTCGACCTGACGGGTGCCGAGGCCGTAGACCTCGACGTCGAAGTCGAGCACGGGCACGCCCATCAGCGCGTCGCGCACCGACCCGCCGACCAACAGCGGGCGGCCGCCCGCCTCGCGCAGCAGCCCGAGCGCGCGACGCACGGGCGCAGGCAGCGGGATGAGTTCTGGAAGCGGCTCCGGCACGCCGCAGGAGATACCCTCGTGAGGCGGCCGAGGCGAGAGGTTTTCCGTCAGAGGTTGGTCGTGAAGCCCGCCTTCAGCAGCCAGGCCTTGGCCGTGTCGCGACGGTCGCCCTGCAGCACGATCTCCCGTCCCTCGAGCGCCCCGCCCGTGCCGAGCGCGCGCTTCAGGTCGCGGAGCAGCGCGTCGCGGACACGCGTCTCCTGCGACTCGATCCACTGCCCCTTGAGGATGGTGACCTCCTTCCCTCCCCTGCCCGCACGCTCATACTGGAGCACGACGCGTCCGAGCTTCGGCTTCGGCTCGGCGCGCGATGGGGCGGGCTTCGGCGGAGGACCGGGAGGCAGCCCTTCGCCGTCGAGCTTGCCGAAAGGATTCTCGTTCATGAGCCGCGTCCGCAGGCGCCGGCTTCGGGCGTTCCGCCGACGAGGTAGGCGAGGGCCTTCTCGTAGGAACGGCGGCGCAGGTAGTGGTCGAGGTCGCCGGGCAGAGCTTCGCCGGGCGCGCGCAATTCGTCATCGAGCAGCCTCACGTCGGCCAGCACTGCGTCCTTGGAAGGCGACGGTGCGGCGAGCCTTCGGAGGGCATCCAGGATGCGTTGCCTGCGTGCCGGGTCCATGCCCTCCAAAATGGCCCCGCGAGGCCCTTGGGCAAGCCCCGCGGGGCGGTTTTCATAGTGGACAAGGCCGATGGGCGGCCCTATGCCCCACCTTCCTTCGGACGGATAGCTCAGTTGGTTAGAGCGCCTCTCTTACACAGAGGATGTCGTGGGTTCGAGTCCCCCTCCGTCCACCCTCACCGCAAACGACGCAACATGAAGAAGAAGCACACCCTGTCCGCCCTCGTGGAGAACAAGTTCGGCGTACTCGCCCGGGTGGCCGGCATGCTTTCCGGCCGCGGCTTCAACATCGAGACCCTGAACGTCGGCCCCACCCACGACCCGGCCTACTCCCGCATCACCGCCACGGTCATCGCCGACGAGGCGGCCCTCGACCGCTGCGTCAAGGCCTTGGACAAGCTGATCAACGTCATCACCGTCCAGGACTTCTCCCGTGAGCAGGTCGACCACGTCGCCCGCGAGCTCATCCTCGTCAAGGTGAAGAGCGACCGCAAGAGCCGCAGCGAGCTGATCGAGATGGCCGCGCTGTTCCGCGCCAAGGTCGTCGACGTCGCGCACGACTCCCTGGTGATCGAGTTTACCGGCGGCGAGAGCAAGATCACCGCCTTCCTCGACCTCATCGCGCCCTTCGGCATCCTGGAGTCCGCCCGGACCGGCGCGGTAGCCCTCTCCCGCGGACGCAAGAAGATCGTCCGCTGAACCCTTTCCCACCAAAGAACCCATGCCTGCCAAAGTGTACACCGACAAGGACGCCGACCTCGGCTTCCTCAAGAACAAGACCCTCGCCGTCCTCGGCTTCGGATCCCAGGGCCACTCCCACGCCATGAACCTGCGCGACAGCGGGCTCAACGTGATCGTGGGCCTCTACAAGGGCTCCAAGTCCGCCGCGGCGGCCAAGAAGAAGGGCTTCAAGGTCTACGAGACGGGCGAGGCCGTGCGCCGCGCCGACGTCATGCTGGTCGGCATCCCCGACATGAAGCAGGCCTCCGTCTGGGAGAAGGACATCGCCCCCAACCTCGGCAAGGGTGGGAAGACCGTCCTCTTCATCCACGGCCTCTCGATCCACTACAAGCTGATCAAGCCCCAGAAGAACGTCGACATCGCCATGGTCGCCCCCAAGGGCCCGGGACACGTCGTCCGCGCCCAGTATGTCGAAGGCAAGGGCGTGCCCGCCCTCATCGCCGTCCAGCAGGACGTCTCCGGCAAGGCCACCAAGACCGCCCTCGCCTGGGCCAAGGGCATCGGCGGCACCCGCGCCGGCGTCATCAAGACCACCTTCAAGGAAGAAGCCGAGACCGACCTCTTCGGTGAGCAGGCCGTGCTCTGCGGCGGCGCCTCCGAACTCGTCAAGGTGGGCTTCGAGACCCTCGTCGAGGCCGGCTACCAGCCCGAGATGGCCTACTTCGAGTGCCTCCACGAACTGAAGCTCATCGTCGACCTGATGGTCGAGTCCGGCATCTCCGGCATGCGCTTCTCGATCTCCGAGACCGCCAAGTACGGCGACATCACCCGCGGTCCCCGCGTGATCAACAGCTCGTCCCGCAAGG
>JACCDG010659327.1_pt1 | contig 69237 bp, 64 predicted proteins | sample 7442471 | NCBI WGS metagenome assembly JACCDG01 (sample SAMN15323444, study PRJNA562643) | freshwater metagenome | isolation source: river surface water | place: USA:Blue River Watershed | collected 2017-08-17 | reverse complement strand
AGGGGTTCGAACGGGCGCAAGGTCACGCGCGACTCCGAGTGGACGAAAGCTTTCTAGGTGACCGCGCCCCGGCCTGGAGGCGCCCCCAAGGGGCGACCGGAAGGCGAATCCCTCTCTCTCCGCCACTACTTAAATTTAAACCGACCGGATTCTGGACCTATCGGTAAACTTTCCTGCATGCACTTTCCTTTGGACAAGGAGATTTTTCGCGATTGCGCTACACTATTCCCCATATGCAACTGACCAATTTTCAAAACCGCTTGTTTGGATTTGCGCTACGCCATTGGAAAAATCTCGAAGAGGAGATAGAGCGACACTGGTACCGCGTTGTGCCAGGAAGCTCTATTCAGGCGCGCTGGGCAAAAGAACGGCCAATTGCTTTTACTTGCCTAAAAGAGTTAGGACCCGGCGCAACGACCGTGTTGGACGTTGGCGCACGCTGGGGAGTGGGCGAAGCCTGGTGGAATTTGAACCCGTTGGCAAAAATCGTCGGATTTGATCCCGACCCCATCGAGTGTGCGCGCCTTAACGCCGCTGCGAAATCGGGGGAGACCTATGTTCCTTTTGCTTTGGGTGCAACGCCAAACAGCGAAGTCCCTCTCTATGTCACCAAAGAACCCGCCGGCTCTTCCCTCTACCCACCACTCGACAACGTAATAGAGAGATTTCCCGAGGAACTGGGCCGCATGCTTCCCCTGGAAAAAACCATTCAGGTCCCGACAACATCGCTGGATGACTGGTGGAGCAAGTCCGGTCGCCCTCAAATCAGCTTTCTCAAACTAGACACCCAAGGTTCTGAACTCGACATACTCAAAGGAGGAACGCGTGTTCTGCACGACTGTGTTGGACTCGAGCTCGAAGTCGAGTTTAATCCATTTTACCAAGGACAACCTCTATTTGCCGACGTGGACGCGTTTTTGAGAAAAGAGGGGTTTTCCCTTTGGGCTCTCTCTGAATTGGTTTCGCACCGGCCACACAGCCTCTCACACCGAGCTCTAAATGCACAAAAAAGGCGGACTGAATGGGGGCCTGCAAAAGCGGGGCAACTTTACTGGGCCAATGCGATCTATTTCCGGTCCTGGCAAACTCACGACCTACTCGGCTGGAAAAAACGCTTGCTCTTGAGCGCGTTTCTGGAGGCCAGCGGTGACATCAATGCTGCTGAAAAATGCCTGCCCCAACGCTGAAAAGGCTGCTCGATCCAATGGTAGGAAATCATCGCGTACATTATCGGACCGACAAGTTCGTAAACACCCAGCACTCGAGCTGGCGGCAAAAAATATTGCTGCCATAGATATAGACTAAAGGAAAACTGCCCAACATACACCAGTGGGCCAAACTCCAATGCTCGACCGACCCAACTAGAATGGTTTTGAATTACCCAAACCACGATTAGCGCAAGACTCAACCCCTCCAAAGTACTGCGAATGGAAAGACCGTAGTAACTCCGAGCCCAATCAGACATCGCTGGAGATATTAAAAATGCAAAAATCGCTGCCGCCAACGCCACCGAATGAAAGACTCTGGGCCACTTAGGAAAGCCTCGTTCGTTCTCCGCGAGCAGTGCAGCCAAACAACCAAACATGATCAAATCAAGTTGCGTGTGACTCATGTTTCCAATCCGATCTCGTAAATCTGGAAAAAGAAAATAAGTTCCAATTCGAATCAGAGGACTGAGTAAAATTACCGTCGCAGCGGCTCCTGCAGATCTCCACAAGCCCAGGAGAATCAAACAGCAGGGCCACAATAAATAAAACTGCTCTTCCAGCGCGAGCGACCAAAAATGGCTCACCCACCAAGTCGCTGCGCCGGGAATGTAGTTCCAGTAAAAAAATATCGCCCCATACCATTCAGCAGGAGGAATATAGACATCATTCAGAGACTGCCGCCATGCCAAGTAAACCAAGTACACGGCCACCGGTGGGAGAATTCGAAATGCTCTTCGTACGTAGAACCCAGATAGGGAAATCGTCCCACGAGTCGAACGCTCTCGCCGAAGCACCCAGGTAATTATGAACCCGCTAATGACAAAAAATAGCGTTACGCCCAAACGGTGATTCGCAAGACACTCTACCAAGAAAGGATTGAGCGCCGTTCTCGAAAATAACGAATCTGCATGCCCTACACACACAAACGCAATTGAAATAGCACGCAGTCCATCCAACCCCGGAATGCGTGAATTTGGTGTGCTAGCTTGCATCCGCCTGCAGAAATTATAGCCGATGCTTCCTTTTTTTAGGCAAGTTTCTCGTCACGCAACCATTCGCGAATCTGATGATCTAATGCATCTCTGACATCGCGGAAGACTTCCATTTTTTCCTGTTCGCTGCCGACCACGCTCGCGGGATCTTTCATCGGCCAGTGCAATCTGGTGGCTTGAGAAAATACAACGGGGCATTCTTCTTCGCAGAGTGAAATGACCCAATTCATTTCATGGGAAGACACGGCATCAATGGATTTTGAATGCTGCTGAGTGATATCCAAGCCGACTTCCTGCATTGCGCGTAACGCCAAGGGATTCACAGTCGTCGGCCGCGACCCAGCGCTGAACACCTCATGGCCCGGCCCCAGGATGTGGCGAGCAAGGGCTTCGGCCATTTGGCTCCTTGCGGAATTGGCTACGCAGACAAAAAGGACTTTCATTTAGCTTCCTGTCTAAAACACACCGGACGCCTTTTCAGCTGAAAATTGCAGGCGCACCTGGTATACCGACCGATTGCGAATGGATGAGGATGGCGCAGCGGCCGTAAGTTATGGTATTGATTAGTCTTATTTTGAGTCTCATGGTTTGGGCCACGCCCGCAGTGGCGGATGACTCCCAGCTGAAACTCCCCGTGCTTCTGGGTCCTGATTTTAAGGACTATGGCTTTTTACGTTTTCCTAAAAATCATGCAGCACCGGTAGTTGAAGTAACTTCTCCAGCAGCGCAAGAGCGCCCGATCCCTCTCACGGAGCGCGGCTATGAAATGGCAGCCACCATCGCGACTGCTGTCTGGAAGCAGTTTCCTTGGAACGACCTCTACATCCCGCTAGTCGACCAAGAATATACCGCTGGCCAAAACGACGGGTGGATACGTCGCGCTAAACCCACTGGCCAAGCCCGCGTTGAATTTTCACCAAATGGAACGCCCCACCTGTTTTTTCAATTCGAGGTTTTGGATTTGCTCTGCATCGTCGCTAGTATCGGGTACCCCGGAAGCTGCACCCGACGTGAGAGTTTTCAGTGGGTGGAAGCAGAGCGGATTTGGCGGAGCCCCCCGGTGGACGATCTGGTTGCCTTTCGAGTAGTGGGGGCTCGCATCCCCATTCCGGCCCACGACATTGCGCACGATCTCGACGGCTACCATTATTGGATTCCAACGTGGGCCTATGAGACTCGGCGCGGCCGCCAAAGCGCATTGATCAAAACACCTGCCTGGAGTCTTGTTTATCCGCTAGAGCCGCTCGTTTTTGGCGGGCTATCATTATCCCCCGGCGAGGAAGAATCCGCAGAGGTCAGTTTTTTTGTGGGGGCGTTTCCGCAACTGGTTGTAGAAGAAATGTATATTCCCAAAGATGAAACTCCCCAAACTGCCATACGCAAGGCAGTTGCCACGATTCAAAAAAACACTTCCTACAACCCCAGGGCTACCTGCGCGAGTAATCTCATTTTTTCGCTGCATTCCCAGCGAGTGATTGAGTCGGACCCAACCATCTAGGCGATCGAAACAGCATAAGCAGACCTGGAATCGCGATCAATGAGCAAAACAAAAAATAGTTTGTCCATCCAAGAGACTGTGCAATCGCCCCACTAGACGAACCAAAAATAGATCGAGGCACACTCATCAAGCTCGATAGCAATGCGAACTGAGTCGCCGTAAAACGCTTGTCGGTCAACAAACCCAGAAACGCAACATAGGCCGCCGTTCCCATTCCGCTCGTGATATTTTCAAACGCAACCGCCATTGTCAGACGCACAAGACTCGGATCTGCAAAAAGCGATAGCCAAGAAAATCCCAGCGTCGACAGAGCCTGGAGAATTCCAAAGATCCAAAGGCACCTCACCATCGAAAGCCGAAGCATGAGCGCGCCCCCCAAAAAACTTCCGGCAAACACTGCCCAGAATCCAAAGATCTTGGAGATTTCAGCAATCTGGATTTTTTCGAATCCCATTTGAATGTAAAACGGGTTGAGCATATCCCCAGCCATTTGATCGCCCACCTTGAAAAGCAAGACGAAAAGCAAAATTTCAAAGGCACCAGCGCGAGAAAAAAACTGCTTCAAAGGCCCTACCACAGCATCCTGCAAAGACCGTGGGGGTGGAACCTTTTCCAACACGGGCGGGCTAAACAGCGTGGCAAAAATACTCAAACCCATACATACGGCCATGCACAAATAGGCCGTCTGCCAGCTATAAATCTGTGCCAAGAACAAAGATCCCGCGCCCGCAACGAGCATGCCCACTCGATAACCACCCACTCCAATGCTCGACCCTAGGCCAAGTTCCGAATCCGTGAAAATCTCTCGCTTGTACGCGTCAATGGCGATGTCTTGCGACGCACTGAGAAAGGCCACCAATACACATAGCCCCACAGAAACCGAAAGACTCTGCGCTGGATTCACAAGGGCCAACACAGCAAGACAGGCGGCCAGTGCAAGTTGGCAAATGAAGATCCATCCTCGCCGCCGATCTAAGAATGGCGGGACGAAACGATCCATTAGCGGCGCCCAGATGAATTTAAAGGAATAAGGAATACCCACCGCGGCAAATAGCCCGATGGTTACCAGGCTAACCTGGAGTTCTGCCATCCAAGTTTTATAGGTCGACCCGATGAGCAACAAGGGCAAGCCGGATGAAAAACCCTGCAAAAAAACACTCAACATGCGTCGGTTGCAAAGTGCTTTTAAAAAAACCATTGATGCTCCGCGAAATAAAAAAGCTAAGTCAGATAAACCAGTTACTACCCTTGTTTTTGCAAAATCGATTTCTTTTCACTCTAAACCACTTCCTCGAACGACGCACTGAGTATCCTTTTGAACCCGTATGCGGTATTCTAAACAGGCTTTCCATTATTAGATTTCCAACAAGAAAAACTGGGGGAACGGATGAAGAGAATCACATGGGTTCTGGTTTCGTCTTTCTGCGCCTTTTCCGTCAATGCACAGCCACTCACCTTGAGCACACTTAAAGCCAAGCTTTCAAAGTCGGCCAATCGCTGGGAAGCCGGCGAAACGAAAATGTCAAAGCTCTCGCCGCAAGAACAGAAGATGATGCTGGGGGCTAACCTGCCCGATAGTTCGGAGTACTTCTTCGCCCCCAATGAGAAAAAATCCTACGCGACTACATCGTGGGATTGGAGAAACCAAGGCGGCAAAAACTACGCTTCCCCAATCCTCAACCAAGCAAACTGCGGAAGCTGTGTTGCGTTCGCAGCCATTGGCCAGCTTGAAACCCAAATGAACATCACCCGTAAAACAACCAACTCTCCCTGGGTGTTCTCTCCTCAACATCTGTTTTCGTGTGGCGGGGGATACTGTGAAAAAGGCTGGACCCCAATGAGTGCATTGAGTTTCTTGCAAACCGAAGGGGTGCCGGACGAGTCTTGCTTCCCCTATACATCGGGCGCCTACGGAGACGACTTGTCCTGTAGTTCTACCTGTTCGGATGCGGCTAGCCGGTCGACCAAAATCACCGGGTACCGCACCACATCCTTCTTCTTCTTTTCAGGGTCCATGCTCAAAAAAGCTCTCAAGAAGGGACCTCTGATGACCACACTCGATGTGTATGAAGACTTCATGTTCTACAAAGGCGGCGTCTACGAACATACCTCGGGAGAAAAGCTAGGAGGACACGCTGTGGTGCTTGAAGGTTGGGATGATTCGACAAATTCCTGGCTCGTCCGCAACAGCTGGGGCGAAGACTGGGGTGAAAATGGCTATTTCCGCATTTCGATGGACGACATCTCCGGTGTGGGTCGCATGTCTTGGTCCATTGAGGTACCCGACTCGGCAGACGGTTACGTGAACTTAGGAAGTCTGCGAGATCGCGCTGTGCTTACCTCTGCAAAACAACCCATCGAAGTGACTTCCACTTTTGCAGATACAAAAAATGTAAAATGGCAGTTGATGGACGGCACTAAAACTCAAGCAGAAGGTACTGCTGTTTCACGTAGTACCACTGTGGAAATGGACACCACGACTATTCCCGACGGAGTTTACCAGCTGGTAGCCGTTGCTGAACGCGCGTCGACCACAGTGAAAAGCGCTCCACGTGATGTCTACGTCCTTAATGGTAAGCTGACAGGTGACCTAAAGTTTACATCGATCAAAACAGGAGACACCCTGTCTGGCGAGATTGCGCTACAAGCCGATGTTTCGTCGAGCCCGGTGCCTTTTTCCAAAGTTACTTTTAGGTCAAAGAACACTGCAACTGGAGAGGTGATCGAGCGATCAACCAACAGTGTGGGCGCAAAAATCGGATTCATGCTCCGTTCAAAAGCTCGGGCCAATGGTGACTGGGAGCTATCGTTAATAGGAGAGGCCGGTACACAGACAGTCACCTCTCCGGTGGTGAAAGTTACCATAAAAAACTAAATGCGATCGCTACTAGCTCCCTTTAACAGCCGCGGTTTCTGCGCGCCCGCAAGAGGCGTCGACGGAAACCGCGGTTTTACTTTCTAGCGGTCAAATACCTTGCCTGGATTGAGAATCCATTTCGGATCTAAAGCGGTTTTAATACTTCGAAAAACATGAAGCTCTTCAGGCGATCGACTATAGGAAAGCCACTTTTTCTTTAGAAGTCCCACCCCATGTTCGGAAGAAATGCTTCCACGGTATTTTTGAAGCAAAGGAAAAAGGCGCTCTTCATAGCGATCACAAGCTCTGTCGAATTCGGGCGCGGTCACTCCCACCGGTGCAACCAAATTGATGTGGGGACTGCCATCCCCAAAATGTCCGAAGTAATACAGTTTCATTTGAGCAGAGAAATCCAAAGCAGCCGCCTCGGCATCCGCTAAAAAATCCGCCACTTTTGCGACCGGCACACTCAAGTCGTGTTTCCGCACTCGCCCTGTCAGCGCCACACTCTCGGTGATTCCTTCTCTCAAGCCCCAAACCTGTCTGCGGTCTTCCGACGACTCCGCAAGGAACGCATCGACTAAACCAGGGTGAGCGAGCACTGACTCAAACCACCCTTCCCTAGGTTTGTCCCCGGCCAATTCTAAGAGAACGTAGTAGTTCCCTTCTTTCGAGAGACGAGATTGCCTATTGAGCTTGGTTCTTACTGCTTCTAGACAGGGCTGTGAAAAAAACTCAAATGCAAGAATTTCAAAAGGGCCCTTCCGACTAGCTTCGAACAGATAGGGAAGTCCCCCCAAGTCCTTCAATGCGAAAAGGCAAACAGCTTTTCCAAGGTCGGGTGCTAGGGGTACCAGCTTAAGAGTGGCCTGTGTGATCACCGCGAGTGTTCCCTCGCTCCCCACCACGAGTTGCAAGAGATCATACCCTGTATTGTTTTTCTCGAGATCAGCGTTAAGCTCGAGCACTTTACCCGTGCTTGTCACCACCTCCAGCGCCGTCACCCATTTGCGCGCCATTCCATATCGAATGACGCGCAACCCGCCTGCATTCGTAGCAAGATTGCCGCCAATCTGACACGATCCTTTGCTCGCCAGGTCGATGGGCCAAGTTAGGCCGGCATTTTCACAGTGCGCATGGACGGCTTGGGTAATGGCACCTGCGCCAACTCGCACGGTGCGCGCAAGCTGGCTGACATCGCCTAACTGATTTAGTCGAGAGAGATTCAACGCAAGCTGGGATTTCCCGACGACGGCGCCGCCCGCCAAACCCGTTCTTCCACCTGAAGGCACCACGCCAACGCCAAACTCATTACAAGCCGCGAGCACCGCCGACACTTGAGCCGTGTTTCGAGGAAGCGCTACATACTCAGCAACTCCTTCGGTCCGAGTCCAGTCAGAGGCATAAGGCGCACAGTCTTCGGGCGCAGATAAAAGCGCATCTGCAGGAAGAATTCCAGCTAGCTTGTTTAAAAAAGCACCGTTCAACTCATCGCTCCAAAATCGCTGTCGTTCCCATTCCGCCGCCGGTACAAATTGAAATCAAGCCCTTCCCCTTGCCTTTCTCAGACAAGAGCTTTGCCAGAGTAGCGACTATGCGTGCACCCGTAGCTCCAAATGGATGCCCCAGCGCCACGCTCCCGCCACAAGTGTTCAACTTTTCACGAGGAACTGGACCCAAAGGCTGACCGTGCCGCACCCGCTCTTGGAAAAACCGGTCGTCTTCCCAGGCCTTGAGTGTGCAAAGCACTTGAGCTGCAAAGGCTTCATGAATCTCAAAAAAATCCAACCCTGAAAAACTCAGCTTGTTACGCTCCAACAATCGCGGCACGGCGTAGGCTGGGGCCATCAAAAGACCCTCTTTTTTCATATCGATCGCGGCGGTTTCACAGTCGGTAAAATAGGCCAGCACCGGCAACCCTCGTTCCTTGGCCCATGCTTCCGAAGCCAACAACACACACGAAGCACCGTCAGTCAGCGGAGAACTGTTACCGGCGGTAAGCGTACCTTTTGCTGAGCGTTCAAACGATGGTTTGAGTTTGGAGAGTTTCTCGATCGATGTATCCGCACGCAAGTTAGCATCTCGCTTTACCCCAGCAAATGGCTCTACCAAGCCTTCATAGAAACCACGATCGTAGGCGGCGGCGCCGTTCTTGTGACTTGCTAGAGAAAGAGCATCTTGGTCCGCTCGAGAGATTCCCCATTCCTGCGCCATTCTTTCGGCGTGCTGACCCATGAGCATTCCAGTGCTAGGTTCGTGCGGTGGAGGAGCTTGAATTCGAAGTTCCTTGAGCGAAAGGCTCGACCAGACTTTGAACCTTGCCCCCCAAGTACGCGCCGATTGGTTTTTTATAAAACGGCGGGACAGGGCATCGGGAATAAAGAGCGACACTCCACTCATGGACTCAGCGCCTCCGGCGATTCCGCTCTCGATATGCCCGTTGGCGATTTTCTGCGCGACGATAAACGTCGCGTCTAAACTGGTGGCGCAAGCTCGAGAGGTGTTTATGGCCGGGCTTTCGGGGTGTAGCCCAGCGCGGAGCATGGCTTCGCGAGCAAAATTCCAAATCCCGGGGTGTTGAAAAACTGTTCCGAGTGCAATTTCACCGATTTTTTCTTTGCTCAGCGAAAACCTTTTTTCCAAGCCCACTAAGGCAGCAACCATGAGATCCAAAGCCGAATAGTCCACATAGGCACCACCCATTTTACAAAAAGGAATTCTCATTCCGCCAACAATAGCCACGGGACGTTTCATGCAAGTCTCCTAAGGGTGAAGAACAGTTCCCACAATTTCTTTGATAGCTGCTGTATTCATGCCGATAGCGCCCAACTCGGGCAGAAAATCTCGCCAGGTCGTTTCGGCATGGGTGACGCGAACTTCCACAGGAAATGGCCGAACATCTGCTATACCAGCCTGTTTGAACAGGGCAACGGCGCGCGGCATGTGATAAGCCGTTGTTACCAGCAAGATGGATCGGATTTTTCGAACATCCAAAATCTGTTTAGTGTAAACCGCACTTTCGTATGTGTTTCTTCCCTGTTCATCGAGAACCACATTAGCACGTGGCACGCCCAACTCTCCGAGAAGCACGCCCATATCGTAGGCATCGGTCCGATATTCCCCGCTAGGCAATTGATAGGGCACCCCACTGGAAACCACTACCAATGGAGCCTTTCCAGCTCGGTACAGACGCGCAGCGCCCAGCACTCGGCTGCCAAAAGCTTCTTCTACTTCTTTTCGCGGAGGTTGAACCCCCAGCACGGTCCCCCCCAGTACCACGATCGCATCCGAAACGGGTGCATCTACAGCGAGCAGCGGTGGGTACTGGCTTTCTAAGTAGCCAATGAGTTTGACGGAAAGAACGGGCAGGCCCGTAAACCACAACAGGACGAGCGCACACAATCCCGAAATTTTTGCCAAGCGATCGCGGCGAATAAGAAAACAAACCATCATCACTAGCAGAAAGAGCAGAGCGATATTCAAAGGCCAGAGTAAGGGTTGGAGGAGTTTGCTAATATAAAAAAACATGAGGGAAAAACTTTACCGCAACCCTCATTTTAAGTCATGACGCCGCTTATTGGCACTTACGCATGTCCATTAACCATGCGCTGGAGTCCCGCACGCGGGAGGCGAGATCGCGGAATTGTTTCATCTCGGCTGTCATCGCCGGCTCTAAGACCAAGAAGCTGCGCGGTTCACTGACAATTTGTTGTCGGCCATAAACAGCGCGCACGCGCCAAAAGATGTCGCCACCGCGCTCCGCAAAGAGTTTGAAACTTGCTTGGGTGTGTGTTCCAAACGTTCGGGAGTTTGCAAAATCGGCTCGTTTGGCAACTTCAACAGTATATTCTACCCCGCCTAACGGGATCCCTCGCCAACTCAGCTCAAAGCACTGTCCCCCAGGCGGGATCTTGAAAACAGCTCCAGGCGCAGGAGAGGCGGCCTTTATCGTAAAATCACCAAACTGGCCGATGGCTTTAAAAGGTTTGGGGTAGTACCCCAATACAAACTGCAAAGGTACGGTCCGTTCCAACAAGGGTCCGAGCCGATGCGTGAGTTCCGCTTGTCTGGTCTTCCAACCCTGGACTCCAGGCAATCGATCAAACACGGTGGGCTGAATCGCGTCAGTGGAAAGCTCTGTTGTTGTGGAATGCGGACTTCGGCTCACGCCGTGGTTGGAGTGCTTTGAACCGAGATAAGGTTCCAGCAAGCGTTGTCCAGCCCAGGCTGCCCCCAACAGGAAAACCACGATAAAAAACCGCTCCCAACGTCGGGAATTTGAAAAAGCCTGTGTTTCACGGTTCATAACTCACCCAGCTATCTTTTCGGCGGTGCGTCATGAAAACTTTAAAACAAACTTTTGCGCTTAGGTTACATGCCTAGACTGACGATAAGGCAGCGAAGAGGTAAGTAACGGATGATTCCAGCTATCCCATTGAAATACCGAAACTTTCTCCCTGCTCTGGTAGGAGTCCTAGCCCTTGCGGGCGTTTACCGCTTTATTACCCTTAAGACACTGGAAAACGACCGTTCCGCGCTAGGTACCGAAGTCGCCACTAGCCTTGGCCAGGCAGCGAAAGAAAAATTCGAATATTGGGTAAAGACCCGCTCTGAAACCATAGGGCCAGTTGCCAGGCAGCTCGCGCAAGCCACGGGAGAGGATCGGTTTTTTCAAGTCGCGCCGATGTCCATCCAGCAAGAAGTCATAGCCATGACTCTGCTCCGCCCTCAAGAGGACGGGACCTATACGATCAAAAGGGTGGTGAACCGCCCCCTAACCGAAAAACACGAAATTTCCGATGCAGCCCTTCAACACCTCGAGCAAGCAGCCCCCATCACCCAGCGCCATGTGTCCGGCGACCGAAGCCTGAAGATGATCAACCGCAGCGTAGCCACAGAAGAAGGGACTCTGGGAGTAATCAGCTTCGTGTTGTTTCCGCGTGACCTGACAGTGGATCCAGACGGCACAGCAGATAAGGCGGTGATGGTTGTCGACTTCCTCGCGGAAAAAAACCCATTAGTAACAAGCTCCAATACATTGGGAGAGACTTTCCTGGTCTCTGCGGACAAGACTTTGTTGTTGCACTCCAACCTTGAAACTCTAGCGGCTTATCGCGCTAAATCATTCAAAGATCTTAAAGAAACCGATGGTTGGTTCATTCAGTCTTCGACCACGCTCTTGCCAGGAACGGCCCTGGTTGCGCGCGTCCCTCGCTCGGCATTCATAGGGCCGATGGTCCCTCTCAGAGCACAAACTTGGCTGGCAGCGTTTGCTGTTTTGGGAATCAGTCTTCTGCTTTCATTGCGATTCAGCAGTCGACAGCTGCATCGGTTGGAGCAGGTTGCCGCGGCATTGGAGAATTTGGAACGAGGTTCACACGCTAGCCTCACACCCACCGGTGGAAAGGAAGATCGAGCCATCGCCACAGTATTCAATCGAGTAGCGTCAAACTGGGAGATCCAATCCCATCGCCGCTTGGAAGAGGGTCGCAAAGAAACCTGGCAATCCATGGTGGAAGCACTCCGTACGACGTTGAAGACGCCTGAATCGATCGCGTTTGGAGATTGGGAAACCACCGTTCAACACTCGCCTTTGCATTCTCCTATTCAAGAATTCTGGGATTACACGGAAAAAGACGGAAAGTGTCAGGTAATATTGGGCCACGCGAATCTTGAAGGCCCTCATGGGCTCCTTGTCGCCGCTTTTCTGCGTTCGGCGATAGAAACATGCCGGGCTATCGACTCCAAAACACCAGCGACCATGGAAATGGTCTTCGAGTCCATCAATCGATCTTTGTTCACGCTGTATAGTGGCCGAGTGGTGGTAAATGCCATTGGGTTAGAAGTTGAACTCAGCTCCGGCGCGCTGAAATGGATCCACGCTGGACATACTGAGAGCCTCCGTTGGGTCACTCAAATGGGCCGCAACGAAAAAGGTCAGGGGCTAAAAGGCGATGGAGCTCCCCTCGGGCAACAATCAGACTCAGTTTACACTGCAAACTCTACGTTCTTGGAGCGGGGCGAAGCACTTTTGATCTGCAGTCAACCCGGTCAGAGCGAGTCCTCCGATTGCAGAACGGATATCGCGCAGACCGTAGAGAGTTCGACTTGTGGCTCGCTAGCGGAGCTGAGAAACGAAATCGTCTCAAAATTAAAGGACTCTGCTCCCACCGGAGGTCTCGCGATGATCTGCATTCGCCGACCCAAACAAAATGCAGAAGTTCAGCCCACAGCCCTCGCAGCTTAGACGCCCTTGGGCGGCTTGAAATAAATCTCCTGAAAAATCGCGCCCTTTTCGACTCCACGCGCTTTGAGCAGGGTCTTCACTTCATCAATCATGGCGCCATTCCCGCATAAGTAAAAATCGGTCTCCGACCAAACAATACGAGACTCCTCCTTTTGGAGAAACTGCGTCACCCGCCCGCTAAAAAAACCCGGATGATTTTGAGAGTCGCGGCTTAGGCACGGCACCCAGACCAGGTTTTTTAAGCCCCTGAAGTCTTCGTCATAAAGAATATCTTTTTCTGTTCTCACTCCGAGCAAACAGGTCGCTCGTCTGGGAGGGTGTTTATGGTAGGCCTCGGAAAAAATCATCGATCGAAAAGGAGCAATACCAGTCCCTGTTGAGACAAAATAAACGTCCCGATTCGGCTTGGGCTGGTAGAGCAAAAAGCCATACGGAGCAAACCCCGTAAAAACATCCCCCACCTTTAGGTTGTTTAAATAATTGCTCCCCGGTCCCTTTTCGATCGTTTGGATACAAAGCTCAATGGGCGAAATCCCTGGCGCAGAAGCGATGGAATACGGCCTGCGGAGAGGTTTTGCTGATTGCGGAACGACGACGCTGATGTACTGACCGGCCTGGAAAACCAGTGGTCGATCTGGTTCGAACTTCAAAGAAAACACATTCGGACTGAGGGCCTTTGATTCCGTTACAGTGCATTGGTATTCCAAAAAACTCTCCTTGAGCGGGTCTAATTTGGCTGATCTCTCGAAAAAAGGCGAGCCATTTACCAACTCCGCTGAGTACTCGTGTGACTACCCTGACTATTCCAGCCTGGTTAGCGCAAACCGTGCGCAAAAAACCATGATTTATCCATTCTTGCCACTTACTAGGTCGACAAAATGAGCCGACAAGTCTGTTGGGACTTTACCGGGGTGCGAATATGAGCGCAAAAAAACGCCTGTGCCAAATAGCTCTTGTTTTCCTTATGTCGCCTTTGATTTTTGCGTGCGCTCACAATCAGGAGACGGTTTCTGATGGGTTGGCCGAAGCCGTTGAAGTCGAGGAAGAGGACACCCAGGTCGCACAAGAACCAAGCCCCCAAGTAGATCGTGTTCAAAAGAGCCCTTTGGCCGATGCCGAGCACCCTCGCACGCACGTCGCAGTTCAGCAAACTCCAGTTCAAACGGCAAAAGTCGCCGCACCGCCATTCAAGCTGAATCGCTATTATTTTTTGCGGTCCAACGACACTGCTGAAATCCTTTCCAATCTGTTTTACGGCTCTGCTGATCGGGCGGCCGAGCTGGTAGAGTGGAACGGCCCCACTAGCAAATGGCAGCCTGGAAAGGTGATTTATTATCGCTCCGCGCAACACGCGGACGACCCAGCTCTCCTATCCTATTACCAAGAAGCCGGAGTGCAGCCCTCTGATATCCCGATGCTTCCCGGAGACACTCTGAAAACTATTGCAAGCCAACGCTATGGCTCAGCCGGTAGCTGGCGCGAGCTCGCCGCGCTGAACGGAATGCGATCGGAAAACGAACAAGCTTTAGACGGTACGCTCAAGGCCTATCCTGCGGAGCTAGGACGAAAAAACGCCTTGCCGATACAGGCCAAAGTACCTGCACCGGAAAAACCCCAAACGGCATCAGCGGGAATTACGGGCTTTGCTCAAAAACACCCGTTGGCTTTTGGCGGTGGCGTCGCGCTCTTAGCTTTTTCGGCACTGTTCTTTTTTGTGCAACGCTATCGAAATCGAAGACGTTTTGATTTCTAGATTCTAGTCACGAGAAATATCAAAAGCTCGATCCTCAAACCAAGCGGACCGAAAACCTCGGTATTGTTTCGAAAGCACATGTCCAGATTGTCCGACGGGAAACGACCAGCTTCCCAAACGCTCGCCTTGTAAAGACCAAACCAGGCGCGTCGAGGCACCAGAGCGAGATCTCTCCACTCGAACCAGGCTGTCGAAGCCTTTTTGTGGGTGATTATCGACGGAAAAAAACCACCCTAAAATCGGTACTGCGGTCGCAAAAGGATGCTGACTCCTCCATCGATTAGCGACAACATAGGTGGAAAGTCCGTCTGATTTTTTCTCGACCTCCCCTAGCACCCACTGAGCCACTTCCGCCGACTCCAGCCCGAAAGCTTTCCACGGATCGGTCTCCGACTCACTGATAAGGGCGAGTTCCCAAGCAGAGTGCAATGACCAGTCGTAAACCAGCTCTTGCTGCGAGTGTGGAAGAAAGGCCTCTTTCGCTCTCCCCAATGCAAGTGTAGAAATCATCGCCTGAGCAAAAACCAACTTGGCAAAAACGGATTCGTTCTTTTCCGCAACCCCTCCCCATCCGGCTAATTCCGAGACAAGCCGTTTTTGACCCTCGGTTTTAGGCACGGCGTGCTTTGCCAGCCAGCGAGCCAACATCGAGTAGAAGCGACTGAAAGTATCCAGTTGGAGTCGGCGGTGAAAATCCACTGACTGGGTCTCGCCCTGGGTCAAGACCTGAGTAATTCGATCTTGGCGAAGGTCCGATGCCCAATGTTCTCCCCAACCCTCGACCCACAAACGTTGGTTCGCTGTGGAAATGCTCTTTGCATCTGTCCCCGGTGGAAAATAGATACGTGGCCGTTTTTCCACGGGCTCCAGCGCAATCCAATCCGCTTCGACAGCGAGCTGGGGAACAAGGCCTGAACGCTTTTTCTGCACGCCAGTCCCGGAAACCCGCAGCCCAATTCCGCCGGTTTTGTCGGCAAAAACGATGGCTTGGGCCGGAGCCGGGAAGTGATCCACCGCAACATTGAATTCAGCCCAGTTTTGCGCCTGCATCAGCTCTACCGTCGGCAGGCGAAGCTTGCCCCGTTCAAAGGCCAACCAACGACGGGCGAAGTATTTCCCTCCCAGCGGCTCTCGCGCTGAAACAGGCCCGCGAGCTGAAAACAAAGCTGTCCCCTTTTTGTCGGGGCCACCACGAACTTTTATCGTATATGGCCGTTCCTCCAACGGAGCCCACTGTTTGCGATTGCCGTTTACGTGCACGACGTACTGTTTGTGATCCTCGCTCAACTCTTCTTCGAGCAAGTCATCGACGTCCTCACCCGTATTGGTAAAGCCCCAGGCTATATCTGCGTTACGACCCAAGACTACTCCTGGCATTCCTGGCAAAGCGGCACCGACAACCCAGCTCTCTTGCGACCTCTTCAAACGAACTGCGTACCAAATTTGCGGAACACCCGTCGATAAATGCGGATCGTTAGCGAGAAAGGTTCCCTCAGGACCACGGGAAGCCCAAGCGTTGCTCCCCGGAGTGAAAGAGTTCAAATACACAGGCTGTTTCACTTCCCCGGGTTGGATGGGCTTGCGGGGTAACTCGGGAGTGGGAATAGGCGATAAGGGCGTCCGGTTTTTGGAAAACACCGGGCGATTCCAGGGGTGCGCCTGGGGAAAAAGAAACTGCTCCCAGGCCGGGGGAAGAAATCGCCGCCAGATCGAAGCCTCAGCCTCGCCATCCACTTCGCCGGTAAGATCCTCAATCATGCTGAGCAGAATCAGAATACTATCCCGGCACGACCACGGCGCAGGAACTTCTCCCAACAACGCATACTCGGCAGACCAAAAGTTCGCGCGATCACGAATAAAGCGATTCACACCCAATGCATAAGCTTCGCAGTAGTTTTTTTCATCTGGGGGGAGCTCTCTTGCGGCAGTGTCGGCAACAGACAGCCAATCTTCTCGACGGCGTTTTTCATCCCAAGGTATCGCCCTAGGGCCAAACCACTCCGCCAGCGAGCCCGAGGCACTTCGCCGCATGAGGTCCATTTGCCAAAGCCGTTCGCTTGCTACCACAAAGCCCTGGGTTTCAATGACTTTTTCCCAGGTTTCTCCCGTAATAGTGGGAATACCTTGTGTGTCGAAACTCACTTCTGGAAAAGCAGACCAGTTTACGGAGGCGCTGCCCTGCCGAGCGGCGTACCAATAAGCTCCGATGCATAAAAGGACGAAAAACGAACAGAGGAAGAGCAAGACGAGTTTGAGGCGTTTCATGGGACAGCAGAATGCGGTTTCCTCCCCGCCCTGGCAAGCGCGACGGGGAGGAAATCCTTAAGAACACTACTTCAGTGCTGGAGCGGCAATTGGCGTGCTGAAATAAAAGCCGCCTTTGTAGGTCCATGGGGACTTAGCATGTTTATGCTTCTTCCCTTTGCCGTGTTTGTGTTTTCCACAACCACCGCAGCCCTGATCATCGCAGCTCTTGTCGTCACAGCCACAGGTCTGGTCGCAATCACAGCCTTCACAGTCGCAATCGTCGCAGCCGCAGCTTCCGCCGCAGCTACCGCCACAATCGCAGGCTTTTTTGGCTGCCTTCAAAAAGAACTCGCCGTGATAGACCGCCTCGTTGTCCCCGCGCATGTAACTCCCCTGAAGAAGCGCTTTGGCGCCTTTAGGAGCGTCGGGAATATTGGAGAACTGGACATAGAGCATGGTCCGGCCGTTGATATGCGCGGCTTTGAACCAATCCGACTCAACTTCTTTGCCATTAAACGCTGCAATGATCTTTCCTTTTCCCATTTTCGGGACAAAGAGCGATACATCGCTGTGCTGAATGGACTTTCCTTCTTTATAAACGACTTTACCTTTTGCCTCGACGTGATCCGGGTGATCCGCGAACGAAGCCGTTCCCAACAACAAGAAAACCGACAACAGGATACGAGTCATCTTAAGTCTCCTTTGACATAAGTTTGACCCAAAGGATGGACTAGGCTCTTCCCCGCTGCAAGGCGCGCCGTTTAACGTGAAACGCTCATTCTTTGTACGAAAATTGGAACCCTCCGCCGTGCTCCCAAGGAGCGCAGCCAGGAGGCTTTGGCCGTCCCCAAACGTGCTTTGAGCCGCAGGGCGGCAAAGCAGCTGGTGTGCGCTTGCGAGTGTAAAAGTCCCCGTAATAAAGTGCGCGGTTTTTTCCGGAGAGGTAACTGCCCGTCAACAAGACCTCGAGATCTTTATCGCCTCCGGGTATCTCGGGCAAAATCACATTGAACACGGTGCGCGCCCCGGACCGCGTAAGCCAGAAATGCGTCGCCTTCACTTCCGATGAACTCCCATCAAAAATAGCAAAAACCTTGCTCTTTCCGTCCTTGGGTAAGTACAAATCGACCTGGCGATCGTAAACCGCCCCCTCCCAAGGGAAAAAGGCCCGGCCTTCTCCTTTGCGATGGTCCGGATAGTCCGCCAGCGCGGCTACGGCACAGAAAGAAAGCAAGATCGCTGTCAATGTTTTCATTATTTCACCCCCAAAATCGGCAATATGTTAACCCACGCGGCTTCTTGCCACGTTTTTACCAAGATGGCATTCTCCCCCTTTATGAGGTTCTCGTACAGTGACTTTTGAAAGCTGGTTCCAATCCCGACATCCAGGAGTTTCTCCGCAGTCTGTTGCGTCCGTCTTGCGGTTGTCGGCTGAGGGCGGGACAATTCCTTTTATCGCGCGCTACCGAAAAGAAGCTACGGGAAACCTCGACGAAGTCGCTATTGAGCAGGTTATCGACGGGAAAGAGGAGTGGGACAATCTTCTTCAAAGGCAGAAGTACATCGCCAGCGAAATAGAATCGCAGGGCAAGCTAACCCCCGAGATCAGATCGAACATTGAGACCTGTTTTGACCGAGACAGGTTGGAAGATATTTTTCTGCCCTACAAAAAGAAGAAAAAAACCAAAGCAGCCCTTGCCAAAGAAGCGGGCTTGGAACCGTTGGCCGATTGGATCTGGAACTGTGGCCATGGAACCGAAACTCCTCACCCGGGCCAAACGTTGGAGCTATGGGCTCTCACGTTCCGAAACGAAGAAAAGGGCATTTTGGACGTGGCTTCGGTTCTGCAAGGAGCAGCGGACATATTAGTGGAACGTCTCGCCGAGGATCAGGTACTGCGCTCGCGAGTTCGCGAAGCATTTACGACCAGGGGCTTATTGTTTGCGACCAAGGGAGAGAAGGCAAAGCCCAATAGCAAATACGATCGTTACTTTACCTACCAAGAAACCTTTTCCTCTTTGCGCCAACCTCAAAATTCACATCGATACCTGGCCATCCGCCGCGGATGGCTCGAAGGCGAAGTTTCTCTCAAGATTGCCGGGCCGCTGGATGACCCGGACTTTGAAGCCGCTCTTGTTCGCACTTTCGAAGCAGCCGCCTGTACTGTAACCGACAGCCCTGGGGCAGAAATTCTCAAGCGCTCTGCAAACACCGCGTATCAGGTTTATGTAAAACCAGCCATCGACTCTGAACTCCACCGCGCTCTGAAGGCCGTAGCAGATGATATCGCTATCGGTGTTTTTGCAGAAAATGTTCGTACCTTGCTCTTGGCGGCACCATTCGGCGCGAAGTCGGTCCTTGGCGTCGATCCGGGTATTCGCACGGGTTGCAAACTCGCCTACGTCGATTCGAGTGGGAAATTTAACAACCACAGCTTGATCGCGCTGCAGACTGACGAGCAAAAGAACCAGTCCAAAGAGCTTCTTTCGAAAATAATTTCTGAGAATAAAATCGACGCCATTGCAGTTGGCAACGGCACCGCCGGACGAGAAACAGAAATTTTTCTGCGTGCGTTCTTGAAAGAAAAAGGGGTTTCCATCCCTGTGGTCATGGTCAACGAAGCCGGAGCGAGTGTGTATAGCGCTAGTGAAGTCGCCCGGGAGGAATTTCCCGATTTGGACCTCACAATTCGCGGAGCGATATCTATTGCTAGACGTTTGCAAGATCCACTTGCCGAATTGGTTAAGATCGAACCCAAGAGCATTGGCGTGGGCCAGTACCAGCACGATGTTCCCCAACACGCCCTAAAAAAATCTCTCCAACGCGTTGTGGAATCTTGTGTGAACTCGGTGGGAGTGAATGCTAATACTGCGTCTACGCATTTATTGGCTTACGTGTCCGGCATTGGCCCCGCACTCGCCAAAGCGTTGGTCGATTACCGAGGAGAAAAAGGCCTTTTTTCCTCTCGTCAGGAACTCCTCAACATCCCGTTTTTCTCTACAAAGACGTTTGAACAGGCAGCCGGTTTCTTGCGAATCCAAAACGGAAACAACCCTTTGGATAATACGGGCGTGCACCCAGAGCGCTACGCGGTGCTTGAAAAACATGCGGCGCAGTTGGGCAAACCCATTGCTTCACTTTTGGGAAGTGGCGCTCAACAGCTCAAGGAATCCAAAGATCTCGCTGCAGAATTAGGTGAGTTTACATTCAAAGACTTGCTAAGTGAGCTCGCCAAACCCGGACGAGATCCTCGCGATAGTTTTGTTCCTTTTTCCTTCCGAGAAGATATTTTTGAACTAAAAGACCTACAACCCGGCATGACTTGTCCCGGCATCGTGACCAACGTCACGAACTTTGGTGCGTTTGTGGATATTGGGATTCATCAAGACGGGTTAGTGCACCTGTCCCAGCTGGCTAACCGTTTTGTGAGAGATCCGCACGAAGTGGTTTCACCAGGAGACCGGGTCACTGTGCGAGTTCTTGAAGTAAACGCCGAAAAAAAACAAATTGCGCTTACGATGAAACCGGAACGCCCAGCCCTTGTCCAGAAGCCTCGTCCCGCGCCAAAACCTAAGCCACAACAAAACACGCGGCTTCCAGAGCGACGCCCCGCTCGCCCCCCGAAACCAAAATTCGGACATAACCCGTTTGCTGCGCTATCCGCACTAAAAGAAAAAAAGTAGCCTTTTTACGCGTGGTGCTCGGGACGATCTCGACGGGTTGCGGTTCGGCGCCCTGGTCGATACCCTGTTTTGGAACCTGGCTTGGGAATGGTGTGCACATACTGCCCAAACTCGCCTTGCGCTTTTTCGCGGCGGGCCTGCAATGCCGCTTGAGGTGGGTGATCGGGGATGAGAGCGTCGCACCCTCGGCCTATTAGATCCGTGCGTCCCGCCTGCTCCAGCGCTTCTCGCACCTGGAAATAGTTTTCCGGTTTAAAAAACTGCATCAACGCGCGCTGTAGCTTGCGATTGCGCAAGTGTTTATCGACGTGGACTGGCTTACGGGTCATGGGCTCTATCCCTGTATGGTACATGCAGGTCGCGATATCGAAGGGAGCGGGAATAAAATCCTGGACTTGATCGGGACGGTATCCGTTGCGTTTGAGAAAAATCGCGAGATCTATCATGGCGTTGAGATCAGAGCCTGGGTGGCTCGCGATAAAGTACGGAACGAGGTACTGTTTAGGCTTTCCCACTCGCGCTGATGCGTCCTTAAAGCCCTTAGCAAACTTTTCAAAGTTTTCTATCGACGGTTTTTTCATGAGACTCAACGTATTCGGATCCGTGTGTTCAGGCGCAACTTTGAGGTGCCCCCCCACGTGGTGTTCGGCCAATTCATCTAAGTACTCGGGCGACAGTTGAGCTAGATCCATTCGAACGCCACTTGCAACAAAGACTTTTCGTACACCGGGAACTTTTCTAGACGCACGCATCAGTTCTGTAATCGGCCCGTGATCGGTTCCCAAAAGTTTACAAATCGTAGGATGTACGCAAGACAAGCGCTTACACTTTTTCTCTACCTCGGGACGTGTGCACCGCATTTCATACATATTGGCGGTGGGCCCTCCGATGTCGCTCACGATCCCCTTGAATCCCGGACTTGAGGCAAGCTTGTTTAGCTCATTAAGTACCGACTGCTTGGATCGCGATTGAATAATGCGTCCCTGATGCGTGGTGATGCTGCAAAAAGTACACCCCCCAAAACATCCACGCATAATAGTGACCGAGTCTCGAATCATTTCAAAAGCGGGTATGGACTCTGTATAGGACGGGTGTGGTTTTCTCGAAAACGGCAAGTCGTACACTCGATCCAGTGCTGCCTGGTCCAGGGGAAGATCGGGGGGATTGACCACAACCGCTCGCGCTCCATGAAGCTGGATAAGTGTCCGCGCATTGAACGGATTTGTATTCAAATGAATCGCTCTCGTGGCCTCAACAAAGGCATGTTTGTCCGTACTGACGGCCTCAAAGGAGGGGATTTCCTGGACTCCCTGACCAAAACTATCCGCCCAGGGTTTTTCTGTTGTGGGCGACTCTGCAGCGCCGAGCGCGAACGCTACTGCGCGCATGTTCCTTAAGTCGCGAACAGATTCTCCGCCTGCCAGACGCCGAGCGACTTCGAGTATCGGTCTCTCCCCCATTCCATAAACAACAAGATCGGCCTTGGCATCGAGCAAGATGGACTTACGAACGGTATCGCTCCAGTAATCATAGTGGGCCAAGCGGCGTAAGGAAGCCTCCACTCCCCCGGCGATTACCGGTACGCCCGGGTAAGCCTCACGTGCGCGCTGGCAATACGGCAAAGTGGCCCGATCGGGCCGCAACCCGATTTTGCCGCCGGGCGAATAAGCATCGTCGTTTCGGACTTTTCGGTTGGCGGTATAGTGGTTAATCATGGAGTCCATGTTCCCCGCACTGATGGCGAAAAATAATCGGGGACGCCCAAATCGCTTCCACGGCTCACAGGTGCGCCAGTCAGGCTGACTCAACACCGCCACGCGGTATCCGGCGTTTTCCAAAACTCGAGCAAGAATGCCTGTAGCAAAGCTAGGGTGGTCGACATAGGCATCCCCCGTCACGAAGACCACGTCGACACTGTCCCAGCCTCGAGCTCGCACCTCTTCTGGGGACATGGGCAAAGGAGCGAGGTTTCTGGGTGCCGATTGTGCCCTGAGCTGGTTTGGAGGGGATTCCACGGCCCTTCCATACCTCAAAAGCCCACTCGGAGGGGAAAAATATGGTAAACGATAGGCATGTTTGGCCGGTTTTTCAGGTATTGGTCGTTCGGAATCTTGGCGATCGGGTTGGCCCTTTATTGGGGCTCTACGCCCGCTCGCCAAACGCCATCACCAAAACGAGCTGTTTCTGAAAAGATTTTAGGAACTTCGTCTCCCTCTGCTGTGGCGCCACGACCCCGGGACTACGCTCGAATAGAACGCCCCTTACCCGCCGAATCGAAAAGACGGGAAAAGGAGCTCTCGCGGCTCAAAAAGCAGCTTGCGCTCCAGCCTCAGGACCCACAGCTTTTGTATGAAGTCGGCATCCGACTGGCGCGTGATTTTCGCGCGCCCGAAGAGGCGACCCCCTTTTTAGAAAAGTCGGTCCGGCTTAATCCGAAAAGTGGAATGGCTGCCTACGATTTAGTGGGGGCGTACCTGGAAACTGAAAATGCTTCGCGCGGAAGACGTTTTTTTCAAGAACTCCTAGAAAAAGACCCGGGAAACGCCATCGCCCAGGCGGCTTTGGCCGACCTTCTGTCGGCATCTGGAGACACAATGCCTGCGCTCTTGGCCGCTCAAAGGGCCCATGCGCTCGATCCGCATTCCCCATCGGTCACCGCGCTTTTGGCCTCCGTGTTTGAGCAAGCTGACGATGCCCGCGCAGGAGAAATGTTCCTGTTAGCTGAACAGCAACAATTGGCTCGTGTTCGCCAGATTGAACGGGACAAGGTTCTCCAAAAGCGCCGGGAGATCCTTGCAGCGGAATCGGTTCGACTGCAGGATATCCAAATGGGGAGAGCAGACTTTCTCTTTCACCAAGGAAGATTGCAGGAGCTCGAAGAAATGTCTGAAACTTCGAACGAAACCCTCCGTCGGCATATTGACGCCCTATTGCGCACGGGACGAGGGTAAGCAGCAGACGATGCTGGATAACTTTCTTGAAATTCTCCCCGAAGTGATTTTTGACGCCGTAGAAACTTTAGGTGGGCGTTGCACCGGCCGCTTCTTGGCACTGAACGCCATGGAAAACCGTGTTTACGATGTGCAAATGGAAGACGAGCCAAATCGTGTCATTAAGTTTTATCGACCGGGCCGTTGGAACAAAGACACTCTCGAAACGGAGCATCACTTCTTAAAAGCCTTGGAAGAAAATGAAATCCCTGTCGTGCGGCCAATGGAAAACGCCACTGGAGAAACCCTGTTTCAGGCAAAGGGGGTTTGGTTCACGGTCTTTCCAAAAAAGGCCGGCAGACTAGAGCCAGAACTAAACCCCGAGCAGCTAGAGCGTTTGGGAAGATTTTTGGCTCGCTTGCACAATGTGGGTGCGACCTATAAAAAGTCACCACGACCCGTTTTATCGCCGACGACCTATGGACGCGGCGCTTTGAAAACTCTTCTGGATCTAGGTTTATTGCCTCCAACGGTCGCTCCGAGATACTCGCAGTTGGTAGATCAGATTTGCGATCACATCGACCCGTGGTTTGGAGGGCGCGAAAGCATTTTGCTTCATGGAGATTGCCATGCGGGCAATATTTTGTGGCAAGGGAATGAGCCGTTCTTTTTAGATTTTGATGATATGTGCTACGCCCCTCCGGTGCAGGATATTTGGATGCTTACTGGGGCGGACGATGAAGACGGTAAAGAACGCAAAGCGATCTTGCTCGAAGCCTATGAACAGATTCGAGGTTTTGATCCGGAGAGTTTTAAACTCATTGAACCATTGCGAGCACTGCGCATGATCTACTTCAACACTTGGATTGGGCAACGTTGGAATGATGGCGCCTTCAAAGCAGCGTTCCCTTACTTCGGCACCGAGCGTTTTTGGCAGGAGCAGATCGAAACACTCTCCGTCCAGTGGGAAAAGCTCAACCAACAGCGCGTTTAAATTCTAGGAATCTCCGGATAGCCGATGTTTTTTTTTGTGATGCCGATTTCGAAGTACTCGGTAGATTACAAGAATCAATAAATAGCTGCCCAACAGCACTGCGCCAAACGAAAGAAAAGTAGCGCTATTTAAATGCGAGAAAATTTCAACCATCCCAGCCGAAGTCTAAGCAAATAACCACGCAAAATAAAATAGCTTCCGATAATCATAAATAAATCGGCCAAATTGAAAGTTACATAGTCCTTGCCGACTTGAAGCAAAAGCGCATCAAATTGATGGGTGGTAAAACGCAAGGACAGCAAATTAGAAAAACCTCCCGCCAATACCAATGCAAATGCGACAAGCTCTCCAAACCTTGCATGCCGCATGCGAGAGAGGAGCAGCCCAGAGAATGCGAGCCACAGTGCTAGCGTTAGATAATGTGGCAACTCCTGCCATTGAGGAGAGAGTAGTCGCTGGACTAGTTCGATCGCGCTTTCGTCGGGAATTCGAACCAACCGTAAAAAACTCATTCCAAAAATCCAGTGCTGTTCATCGGCAGCCACTTGCCCCGCGCAGTAAGTTCGGACTATCTGATCCGCAAATACGAAAAGCGCCCCCAACTGAAAGGCCTGCGCCCAGCTACGATACCTTCGCCGTTTTTCGAGCTGAGACTGAAACCGCAACTGGCGACGCAAATGCTTTTGACTATCTAAGACCATCTTTCCCCAACCCCTTAAAGTTCAAACCCCACTCCGGCACGGAGAATATTGGCGCCTCCGGCCCCCGTGTAGCGCGTATAGCCCGCGAACAGGCGATCGACATAAGCCACTCCGGAGAAAATCAGATTGCCCGAGAACGCCATGGCCGGGACCCCTTGGTTGTGCCAGAGATGCATGCCTCCCCCTCCCTCAATGGCTAACGTCGGAAACAAGGCTATATGCAAAAGGGCTTCGTAATTGGAAATCAGTATCCGGCCACCGCCGAAATCCAAGCCAGTGACACCGATCTCCCCGCGAATGCCTAAAACCCCCAAACCAAAATAGGGAGACCATGCTCCGTGCACAAAGAGAGAGCTCGCGGTGGGTGTCCAGACACCGATGCCAGATACCTGAAAGTTAAAGAGCGATACGGGAGAGCCCGCAGCTGCGGCTGATTGCCCCAAACCTAGGCACAAGGCCAACGTCAGAAAAATCCGTTGAAGTCGATTCAAGCCCCAGCCCCCCCAATTAGCTAAGCATCCGATCTGCTTCTGTTTTTGCCCGGATTTATTTAAACATCCCCTTTACACTTGTGCTACCGCCTTTTTTTCAACGCACCTCGTTGAGAGAGAGGGGGGATTTTTATTGCCCCGTGGGTCAAAGCGAATATAGTTGGACACAAATGTGGCTCGGCCCTGCGCGGCAAATCCTTGTGAACCCCGTCAGGTCCGGAAGGAAGCAGCGGTAACAATGTGAAGCGTGCGTCGCAGGATACCCGAGCCTCTTTTTTTCTCTCTTTATGGCATACCTGGCAATTGCACGACGGTGGCGTCCTCATAAGTTCGAAGATCTCATAGGCCAAGGCCATGTCGTCCAAACCCTCAAAAATGCCATTCTTTCTCAGCGCGTTTCTCACGCATACTTGTTTAGCGGTGCTCGTGGCGTAGGGAAAACCTCGGTCGCCCGAATCTTTGCCAAAGCTATCCGGTGCCCCAACGCCAAAGAGGCTGTGCCTTGCAATACGTGCGAAGAATGTACTGCTATTGCTGAAAGCCGCTCGGTGGACGTAGCCGAAATCGACGGAGCTTCTCACAACGGAGTCGAGGCCGTCCGCAGCATCCGAGACAATGTCGCTTACAGTGCGGCCTCTGGTTTTTATAAGATCTATATTATTGATGAAGCGCACATGCTCTCTCTCAGCGCTTTCAACGCCCTGTTAAAAACGCTCGAAGAGCCTCCCGCGCATGTGGTTTTTGTTTTGGCCACCACGGAATCTCAAAAAATCCCGGTGACGATCCTTTCTCGGTGCCAACGGTTTGAGTTTCGTCGGCTGTCTCAAACTCAAATTGTCGACAGGCTCAAGCAAATCCTCCAAGCCGAGGGAGTTCGAATTACAGAAGAAGGGCTGCGAACCCTAGCTAGTCATGCGGATGGGAGTTTGCGAGACGCTCTTTCTCTCTTGGATCAGGTTCTCTCTCATGAACAAACAAAAGAAGAACTCACCGAAGCACGTCTGGTAGCAGCCTTGGGGATTAGCCCGACCACTTCCATTACAGATTTTTGGGCAGCTATCGTCGACAAGGACATCCCCCGTATTTTGGCTTTATTAAAAAACTGCCATGCGGCGGGGATAGACCTCAAGCATTTTTCCGAACGCTGCTTAGAAGAGCTTCGCTTGCTATATTTGCTGGCGCTCTCCAAAGAAACCGGCGCCCCCGTGACGCAGGACGAACTGGACATTGCCGGTTCGCATTTTCAACAACTGGAACAAATTGCAGCAAAAACAAACCGGGTGGCTCTGGAGCGCATGGCGCAACTCCTCAACCACACGACAGGGCAGCTTGAGTGGGCAAATCACCCCCGTTTTATTTTAGAAATGGCTGCTGTGCGCATGGCTCAGCTTGAACCACTCGCACGTTTGGAAGGGACTCTCAGCGGAAAAACGCCAACAGGTCCGGTCAGCAAGCCAGTAACGGCTAGCCCAAAACCGGCTGCTGCACGACCGGCCGTGCCACTCACGGCTCCGCCGGCTACCGCTTCGGCGCCACCGCGACGGCCGGAGCCTCCTCCCGCACCCCCGCACTCAGTTTCTAGCTCTGGCCCAAATTGGCAGGGTTTTATCGACGCCGTGATGAAAAGACGGCCCCTGCTGGGAGCACTCCTCTGCCATGGAGAGTTTCAATCTCGACCAGGAGGAAAAGTTCTACTCACTTTTCCCCAGGGAAGTTTTTACGAGCGTCAAGCGCGCGACAAAAAGAACCGGGCCGATATAGAAGAGCAGTTAAAAGCCTTTTTTGGGCAAGAGGTGTCCCTTGCTCTGGATAGCCGAGAAGCCCAAAATGTACAAAGCATGGAAAAATCGCGGCAAGACGAAACCGCCCGCATCAAGAAAGATGCACTAGAGCACCCCTCTGTTGTGCAAATGCAAGAAGCGCTTGGAGCAGAGGTTGTCGACGTCAACGTGGAACTATAAGTAGGTACGATTGGACAAAGAAAACACAGGAATCTTGGCTTTAGAAGCCATGATTGGGGAGCTGATGGAGTTGCCTGGAATTGGGCGCAAAACCGCGACTCGATTGGCCTACTATATTTTGCGACAGCCCGAGCAGTTTGCACTGGGACTTGCCGAAAGCATTCAGAGCGCGCGGACCACGCTCCACTCTTGTGTACAGTGTTGTAATTTCACGGAGCAACCTGTTTGTGCCATTTGCTCCAACACGCAACGCACGGACGAAATTATCTGCGTTGTTGAAGAGCCTTCGGATATCTTGGCTTTTGAACGCAGCCGCCATTTTCAGGGGAAGTACCATGTCTTGCATGGCGTGCTATCTCCTCTGGACGGAATGGACGAAAGCAAACTACGGATCGAAAAACTCCAAGAACGATTGAAGCAAGGCATTGTAAAAGAAGTTATCTTGGCGACCAACCCTACAGTCGAGGGGGACACAACAGCGTTGTATATCGCACGCCTCATCAAATACAATGGGGTGAAAGTTAGCCGCATTGCTCACGGAATCCCTGTTGGCGCTGAGATCGAATACCTAGACGGGGCCACGTTGGGCAAAGCGTTACAAAACCGGGTTTCACTCTAATGTCTTTTATCAATTACGCTGCTCGAGAAATCATTTGTAAGCTGGTCTATTACGGCCCTGGAATGGGCGGTAAGACGACAAACCTTCAATATATCTATGAACAAACCGCGCCTGCCAATCGTGGCAAGATGGTTTCGCTACCCAATGAAACCGAGCGGACTTTGTTCTTTGATTTTTTGCCCCTCAATATTGGGGATATAAAAGGATTCCGCACTCGTTTTCACCTTTACACCGTACCCGGCCAACAATTTTACGACGCGAGCCGGCGTCTGGTTCTCAAAGGTGTAGATGGGATTGTTTTTGTGGCCGACTCTCAAGTGGATCGCATGGAGGAAAACCTCGAAAGCTTGAAGAGTCTCGACGATAATCTCAAAGAAGAAGGCTACGATCTGCGTCAGATCCCTCTCGTTTTTCAATACAACAAGCGCGATATCCCAAACCCTATTCCGATCAAAGTATTGCATGAAGAGCTCAATACATTTGGCGCTCCGGAACTAGAGGCAGTTGCGCTGCAGGGTCGAGGCGTCTTTGATACTTTGAAGGAAGTCTCGAAGGGAATTTTTAAGTCGCTTCGGACCTAAACCAAACCCTCCCCCCCAGGAAACCCAAAGCCCCGAGGGGAGCGGGTTTTCAGCGGATTAGCGACGGATTTTGATAGAGAATCAATGCGGCCATAGCGCCCGTAAGGTAACCCTCTCGCGGTGCAACGGCTTCGAGTTTCCATGGGTCGTTTGTTCCATGCGCTTTGATCTGTTTCAGGACGTGTGTTTCGCCCTCATTGTACGCTTTGATAGCCAAGCGCCAATCGCCTTGAAACTCCTTGATCCCATGCAGGTGCTTTAGGTAGCGCATGGCTGCGTCGGTTTCTTTTTCCGGATCCAGGCGATCTTCTTTGGCCAGGTTGGATTTGTCCCACGCGTCGAACGCTGTCAGCCCATAGTGCCGGGCGGTTTCGGGAATAAACTGCCAAATCCCTACGGAACGTGCCGAGGAGACCAGATTGAGTTTGAATCCAGACTCATAAAACGGGATGACAATGAGTTCTTTGGGCAGGCCATATTCAGCAGCCTTTCGCTCAATCAGGCTGCGGTAAATGGGCAGTCGATCCAGGGCTTGGGAAAAATGCTTTCGACCACTCTCTGTCGTCGTGAATTTCCTGAGGACTTCATAGACGCGGTCGTTGAGTTCGAGTGGAATCTCTGAGGCAGAAGCTCTCACAAGCGCTTCCACGTGCGCTCTATCCAACGAGCGCTCTTGGACCATGCTTTTTGCGCCCACCGCGCAGACTGCCATCAAAACAACGGCGAGCAATGGCACGAATGTGCCCTTTCGCTGAGGTACCGCATTTATATTGAGGATCATTTGGATTCTCCGTTTTAGTAAATGTCCTGAACGGCTGCTCGCCATCCCGGTGGTACCAACCGGGGGACGACCAGTGTTCAGGGCGAGTTTTGCTGCCTCCAGTAGACAGCGACTGTATGCCTGCGGAGAAAACTGCCGACGGCCAATCAGCGCTTCATCGCAAGCAAACTCTTGGATCCGAGCCACCTGACGTGCAAGCCCATAGACAGCCGGATTCCAAAAATACAATCCAGTAACAAAAGCAAAGCAGGCTGACCACAGCGTGTCTCCTTGGCGGTGGTGCTGCAGTTCATGGGCTAGCACCATGCGAAAACGGGCACGATCTTCGATAAAATCAAACGGAATAACGACGACGGCGCGCCTTCCTAGGAGACAAGAAAACGCGCCAGAGGAATTCGTAGCATAAATGCGAAGACGCCCTTGAGATCGAATCAGCGTTTGACGGCGAACAAAACTCCAAAGCAGGCTCTGATGCAGAGCCCAAACCAGAAAAGAAATCGCCAACCCTGCCCACAATATAGTAAACGCAAACGAGTTTACAGAAGGTGAAAGGCTTGAAGCGTGTTGCACAGAAGCAGAAAAAGCTGCCAAGCTAGGTGCTGCCTCAACCGCCTCTGACCACACTTGAGGGAGAGGCCGAGGAAAATCTTTTTCTGGCAATAAGAGCAAAATCGCCGGAAAAACTGTCGCCGCTGCAACCGCAGAGTAGACAAACTTAAGCCATATACGCGCCCTGCAGAAAACAATTGCGATGGAAGCTAGGAACGCAACCGCCCCCAAAAGCAACCCCACTTCGAAGTAAACCTTCATCGGATCCGCCCCCCAAGCGTGCATGCTTAGCCTCGTTTTTCGTCGAGGATTGATTGAATTTCACTCAGATCTCTTGGAGTGAGATCTCCTATTTCCAAGAGCCGGCGCACCAGACTGGTTGGCGTGCCATCGAACACCCGACCCACCACATCGCGCAATGTAATCGACTCGTATTCGTCTTTAGAGACCAGCGGAGAGTACTTGTGTCCGCGACCGCTTTTTTCACTTTTCAAGAATCGTTTGGACTCTAGAATCCGCAGGACTGTGGAAATGGACGTGTAAGCCAGATTTCTAGTGGGTTTGAGTGCCGTTTGCACGTCGTGCACAGTGCTAGGGCCTTGCCGCCAAAGAATGGAAATCAGTTCAAGCTCCACGGGAGTCAGGAGTCTTTCGGAGGGGACAGAGTTTTTTCTCACCATGGATTGAGTCTAACTAATTTATTAGTTAGATCAACTAATAAATTAGTTCGTGGGTTCCAGGCCCAGTTTTCGCTCTATGCGATCTTGGCGATCCAAGACAGTTTTCAGCCCATCCAGGACAATGCGGTTTTCACTGCGCTGCTCTTCCATCAGCACTTGGGTGCGGTGGGAAACGACCAGCATTTGATCGAACCGAGACTCCATTTTGGAGTCAAGAGAGTCGAGCCTCGCCTCCAAGGAACGGAGCTCTGCTCGCAACTCACTTCGGATTTGCTTGACCAGCCGAACACTGGCAGGAAGATCTCCGTGGGACTTGTTTCGAAGTTTTCTATCCATGGGCCCAACGTAGGTCTCAGACCCGGGAAATGCAAGACGCTAAGGGTAGCGTGTTTTGAGAGTTCGCAGTGGGTAGCCCTTTACAAGACAGGGGGAGTTTGTCATTGTCTGCGCTTATTGTTCCCGGGTAGCTCAGTCGGTAGAGCAGGTGGCTGTAACACAAAATGCAGCTTTCCGCCGAGAGGCGGATTGAAAAATCGGGTGAATTCAGGGAATCCCTCGCTTTGATAAAAAGAAGGGCAATCCTGAGCGAAGTCTAGTGAAGCGCCAAAAGTAGCTAGAAACGTGCAGAGACTAAGGGATGAGCAGCGCAAGCGATAAGCCCTAACAGCGCCCGACACCCTAACGCATCTCGCGTGGGTGATGAGATAGTCCAGACCTCTTGGACAACAAGAGGAACCACTGTAACCACCCTGTCGGGGGTTCGATTCCCTCCCCGGGAGCCATCAGTTTCTAGAATTTATTTTCAATTGCGTGGCGAGAAAGTACGAAGCGCATCTGTCTGGTGTAGAATGGCCAGATGACCTGGTCGTTACCCACCTGGATCTCTAAGCCATTGCTCGCCTACTACTTCGGGCCGGATCACCCGGCAAAACAGCGGCTTTGGTACGCGTTGTACCGATTGCTGGGTCGACCGCGCTTTATAGTCCCCTACGCCGAAACAGCTCGCCTGAGCCTCAACATGAAAGACTTTATTCAGTTTGAGATACTCAAGAATGGCCAATACGAACTCGATGTCTGGGAAAGCCTGGTTCGTTACATCGACGCTAAAGAGGTAATCTGGGACATCGGCGCCAATATCGGCAGTTTTGCCTTTCGTGCGGCAACTCACCCCGGCGTCCAGGAAGTTCATGCCTTTGAACCCAGCCCCACCGTCTTTTCTCAGCTTGCAAAAAATGCGTCGCTCAACCCTCACCTCCCCGTACATCTGCACGCCGCCGCTCTGGCCAAGCGCAGCGAACTGCGATCTTTTTTCAGCGGGTTAGAAGGCAACAGCGGCGTCGGTGGGTTCTTTCCGCACTGGCAAGGCCCCGAAATTAAAGTAAGCACTTTTTGTGCGGACGGGTGGATCGCCCAAGGTCGCTCTCCCTCACCTACCTTGATCAAAATCGATACAGAAGGAGCCGAACTCGAAATCCTCCAAGGAATGCAGCAAACCCTGATCCACTCTCCCCCCAAGGCAATCATCTTCGAAGCTCACTGGATGGACAACCGGCTCGTTTCTCAACCCATCGTCGACTTCTTGGGCTCCGTTGGGTTTGAAACTCTTCTCCCCGCCCCACACCGCAACGACCACCCAGCAAACTTGATTGCGGTACCTCGCCCCGGCTAAACTACACGTCTATGTGCGCTATTGTCGGCATGATTGCCACCCACCACGCCGAACAACGCACCGCCATGCTCCGCGACAAAATGAAGCGCCGAGGGCCCGACGGCTTTGGCGCCTATTACGAGAAAATTTCTCCTAACCATCGCGAGGTCGCACTTGGACACCGACGACTCGCCACTCGTGACTTGACTCCGGCTGGAGCACAACCAATGCACGATCCCGGGGGTCGCTACGTCCTCACCTACAACGGCGAGATTTACAACACCGAAGAAATTAAATCCAAACTCGCCGCCAAAGGGATCACCCAGTTTAAAGGTACCAGCGACACTGAAGTGCTGCTTCACGCGTGGACTCAATGGCGCGATCACACTCCAGAGATTCTTCAAGGCGAATTCGCCTTTGCGGTCTGGGACCGAATCGAAAAGACACTCACCCTTGTGCGAGATCGCCTCGGTATTATCCCGCTCTACTACGCTTTTACCGAGGGGGAGTTCGCTTTCGCCTCGGAAGTCACACCTCTGTACGAGTGCGGTTTTGCAGGGCCTGGCTATTCGCCTTCGGCCGTCCAATCCTATCTCACGTTCGGCAGTGTCTTAGAGCCTGAAACCATATTTACTGGCGCATTCATGTTACCAGCCGGGACTCTGATGAAAGTCGATGCCTTAACGCTGGAACAGACAACCAAACGTTACTGGAAAAACCCCTTTCAAACCATAGGCCATCTCACTCCACCATGCTTAGAAGAAATCGGGTCGCTGCTACGCGATGCGATAGAGTGCCGGCTCGTCAGCGATGTCCCACTGACTGTGTTTTTATCTGGAGGTATTGACTCTAGCAGCATTGCCGCCACCGCTCACCGGGGCCGTACCAGAGGCGTCGACACGCTCTGTGTCTCCCAAACCATTGCCCCGTCTCCCGATAGACAAGCAGCGCGGCTTGTTGCCAGTGCACTGGGCACTCGTCATCAAGATATCGAAGTATCCAACTCTGAATTTGAAACCACCGCGCTCGAGGCCTTTGCTGCTATGGATCAACCCACGGCGGACGGCATCAACACTTTCACCGTCGCCAAAGCGACACATGCGCATGGGTATACCGTAGCGCTCAGTGGTGTTGGTGCTGACGAGCTTTTTGCAGGCTACCCCCTTGCTCGACGTGCGAAATACTTTCGTTATCTCCGGCTTGCGCCCGCCTTCCTCGCGGCGACTCGACTAAGCCGAAATCGAGCGGATTCTAGGTCTTCCGTATTACTGCGGGCCTTTCTCAAAGGTCCTCGAGATATCAGCTCGTATTATGCTATTTCGCGCTCCTATTTTTTGGACCCCCTTCGCTGCGAATTGCTGCCGAACTATCCGACTGTATCGGCATCGGATCTCATCCGAAAAACCGTTCCCTGGATAGACTCAGTCCGCGACCCAATCAATGCCGTTTGTGCCCTGGATGTAGAAATCTATTTGAAAAACACTCTACTCCGAGACACCAATGCACTGAGTCTGGCCCATTCACTGGAGGTGAGAGCCCCCTTTTTGGACCACCGCTTAGTAGAATTGGTAGCAACCATTCCAGGACGGTACAAACTCCCTCGCCAGACGAACAAGCCCCTCTTGGTAAATACGATTGGGAAAGGTCTTCCGCACGAAGCCGTCCACCGCCCCAAGAGCGGATTTGTCTTTCCGTGGAAAGAGTTAATCCGAGGGCCTTTGAATCGCCGCATACAAAGAGCCTTTAGCTCGGATTACCAATCTAGCTGGGACGCTTTGGGAATTTCTCGACCAGCAGCTCAGCGGGTCTTCGAAGCATTCTGTCGACAAGAACCAGGCGTTTTATGGGCCCACGTCTGGAGCCTTTTCTCGCTGGTGGAGTGGGCCCAGAGTAGACGCGCCAGGTAAAACCTTCTCGACATAGACAACGCCCTCTTTCACCGTTCCACCGCACGCTTTGTAGAGCCCCAACAAATCCAAACCTACCGGCCCAAAGTACCGCCGAATGGAACGATCAATGTGGCAAATCTCTCGCAACATTATAAAACCGACTTTTCCACGGTGTGCTTCGTCCACAAAAAGCTCTAGCGGAATGCCGAGTTTCTTTCCGCGGAAAGATCTGAACACCAAAAGCGACGCAATTCCCACCACCTCTTCGCCTTTGAGTGCTATCAAAGTGTGCGTATTGCCCACGCGCTCAAGAAAAATCTGTTTAAAAGACTCTTGTGTCTGTCCTCGGTGTGGAGAAAGGTTGAGCAAAGACTCCATTAGGACGGGGTTATCAAAGTCTTTAATCTCCAATGTCCGGACGACAAATGAAGCCCTCCCAAACCCGAAAAACATACCCACCTCTCTAGCGTGCAGTCTTTTTTACAGAGTGTATCACGCGATCGAGGGTACTGAGAAAATCCGAACGGTACTTTGGTTTCTGGGGTTTTGGGCCGAGATTTGGAGTCCCCATCTGGCGCAACGTAGCCATCAGCTCCCGAGTGGCAAGTAATTCCCCTATAATTTCTGGGGTAATTTCTCTGCCTCGGGTATCCACAACTCGGGATTGTTTATCAAGCGCTCTCTGGCTGAGTAGCAAATCGTTGGTAACTACAATATCCCCAACTGAAGCATGGGCGACGATCCAATCATCTACCGCGTCAAAGCCCATGCCTACCACGACGGGCTTGATCCAGCTAGCGAGTGGAATACGTTGTTCACTATTGCACACCATGAAAACGTTGAGACTATAGCGTTTGGCAACTCGATAGATTTCTTCTTTAAAGGGGCAGGCATCGCCGTCGACAAAGATCTCAAGCATTGGCCGCTTTTACCACCGTTGGGGTGAACTCCACCAGACTAAAAGTGACGTCATCTTTGGCTGCATGGCCTGCAGTAAATGCCTGGAGGTCTAAAATAATGGATTCTTTAACTGCTTCTAGGTTAGATGACTTCGAAACCGCTCTGGTAAATGCTTTCTTAAGCTGCCGTTCTCCCCACTCCGCTCCCGCGGAATTGACGGCCTCAGAAATCCCATCGGTGTACAACAGTAAAAAGTCTCCTGCGTTTAGCTGGAACCGCTGTTGCTCATACTGGCTATCAGCCGAGAAACCCAACCGCTCGCCGCGCGCAAACAACACTTCTGGCTTGGGCTTGGATTCGCGTAAGGCATTTCTCGTCAAACAAAGAGGCGACTCATGTCCCGCATTGGCAACCAATAACTCTCCTGAATCTAAGTCCAATGTCACTAGACACATCGTCATCAGGAGCTTGCCTTTGCAGGAATCGAACATGACTTTGTTCATGGCCTGTAGCACCTGCCCGGGTTGTTCTAGCTGAGATGTTTGCAGCAGCTTTACCGTGAGCAAGCAACTCTTGGCCACGCCGGTTACGATTGCAGCCGATGCTCCATGGCCCGTAGCATCCGCGACCACAAAATAAGCTTTGCGCCCCACCACAAAAGCATCCACGAAATCGCCACTGCACTCGGTAGCGGGAAGGTAATAATTCACCAGGCGAAAGTCTGCCGATGTTAAAGCCGGAGTGCTAAGCACGGTCGACTGCAACAAACTCGCCGTCTTGAGTTCGTTTTCCATCCGAGCCTTTTCCTCGGTTTGCTTGAGAAGCTGCTGGATTTCCTGAGCCATCACTTCAAAACCATGGGAGAGCTGGCCGACTTCGTCGTGCAGGCCGCGGTTTTGATGTTTCATTGGAATCTGCAGATCAAATTCCCCCCGACCAATGCGCTTTGCTGCAAAAGCTAGCTTCTTCAAGTCAATCGTCAACCTGCTGGAAAATAGAATGCTCCCTATGAAAGCAAAGTAGAGAATAATCAATCCGGTGGTGGACGTACTGCGCAGCAACTGCCGCATCGATTGAAACACCTCGGACGCAGGAATTTGAGAGATCAAAAAAGTGTCGGCTATACCTGCTTCGCGTACACTCGCCAGAAAGGTTTGCTTTCCCACCTGGACTTCAACGCTTTCACTCGACTGTCCAACCTGTTTCAACTTGGATACCAGCGGGTGAGCAAATGCGTCCTTGGACAAAAGCTGGGCCGAGTCGCTATGACTTATCAGGCGACCCTCTCTGGAAACCATGAAAATCTCCGAAAGATCGGAGCCCTTCAATGCTTGGATCAAGAAAGACTGATCGATATCTACCCGCACAATCCAGGAGTTTTTGGAATCTCGTAGCATTCGTGCAGGAACAAAAATGGCGATTCCCAGGAAAGTTGCCGGGCGTTCATTCGCCGAAACTAACGAAGAGAGATTTTCTAAACGGATGTGCTTATCGCTCAGATCAGAGACTAAAACCGGGTGCGCCTGATCCACTCGCTCAAAAAAATCTCCGGCGTACGCTCGACTTTCCAATAAGGCATTGTTGGAAAGCTGTGTGTATACTTCAAACTGTCCACCCGGCGCACGGCGCAAGAAGGTAACGCGAAGAATTTCGTTGGAAAACGGTGGACGAAAAGATTCGAAAAACTTTTTTGCGAACTGAGGGCCCGCATCCCGCGTGATAGCTTGAGTTCCTGCGACTTGCACAACCTCGGTAGCTCGCTGAATAATGGCTTTGGTCACCGCACCATAGGTTCCGTCCATGAGTGCTAGATTCAAATCTCGAATGAGGAGTTTTTTGTCAGCAACCAGAATACGACGAGCACTGTAAAAAAAAGCGGCAAAAGACACCGTCAACACTAGAAGCAGCGCAACGAGCACTTGGTGTTTTATCGAAAAAAATTTCGGCCGAAAGAGCATCTTTTTTCTTATCGGCAGATTCCTTTGGATGAATTAGATTTATGATTGCTGGTACTTAAGTTTCGGGCGAGGGAACCACCAAGATGAAAGTCTGTGTTTCGGTTTTGGGCAAGTTTCACGCCTTTGAGCTGGCAAAACAGCTCTATCGACATGGTGCACTGCACCGCTTGTTCACTTCTTACCCTCGCTTCCGAATGCAAAATCTAGGATTGCCCGACCATGCGATGCGGCACACCCCCGTTGCCGAAGGAATTAATCGGTTGTTTAGCCGGCTGCCTGTGTCTGAAAAGTGGCGGCAAGCAGGCCCAGTCCTGGGCGCGCTCTACTTCGATCGGCGCGTGGCGTCGAGACTCCCCGATGAAACCGATATTTTCGTGGGTTGGTCTGGAAGTTCGCTCCTTTCGTTGCGTGCTGCCAAGCAACGAGGAGCTGTCACCATCATCGAACGCCACAATGCGCACATTTTGTTACAAGAAAAAATCCTTACGGAGGAGTATGCCAAGCAGGGCTTTGAATTTGAAGGCATTCCCAAAACCATTCTACGAAGAGAGCTCCAAGAGTACGAAGAGGCGGACTATCTCAGCGTTCCAAGTACATTTGTCCACCGAACGATGATCCAAATGGGAGTGCCTGCTTCCAAACTGATTCTAAACCCACTCGGGGCGGACACATTGGACTTCTACCCCGGCACAAAAACCGACTCTACTTTTAGAGTGGTTTGCTGCGGCCAGATCTCCATTCGCAAGGGCATCCCTTATGTCTTGCGAGCATTCTCCCAGCTATCGTTGGCCAATAGCGAGTTGATCTTGGTGGGGGCACTCTCTCCCGAGATGCGTGCGATCTTGCGTAAAGGCTCGTTCCCCAAGGTCAAAGTCATTCCCCCGCAACCGCAGAATGAGCTGCGAAAACTCTTTGTTCAGAGCAGTGTTCTCTGTCTCGCTTCAGTGGAAGATGGATTTGGGCTTGTCGTTCCGCAGGCCCTGGCCTCTGGCTTGCCGGTATTGGCGACAACACGCTCGTGTGGAGAAGATCTGATCCGAGACGGAATAGACGGCTTTGTTATCCCTCCCGCGGATGTCGATGCGCTGAAGGAAAAACTTCTCTGGCTTTTTAAAAACAAGGTCGCACTGGAACAGATGCGAACGTCCGCTGCGGAACGCGTGGCGACTGGATTTTCTTGGAAAGACTACGGAGAACGAATGCTACACGCATACTCTCACGCGCTTAGCTCAGCGACGGCCGCGCGCCAAAGAGAGAAGTTTGCTCAGTTCAGCCCTCGCTTGAGTCACGCGGACCAACCCCAATAACCCACACACAATGGTTCCCAACAGGGCAGCCACCGCAAACTCCAGCCAACCGTACCCCAGTTGAAATCTCGTCACTAAAAGGTACCCCGCGTACCCAACCAAAGCCGCACTCAACAAGACTCTGATCTCCTGCCAGGCGCCCATCGCCGCCTGGTTTAGAGATACGCCCAGACTTTTTGTTTCCAAAGGAGGAATCAGCAGAAGCCGTGTGACCAAGCTGCTGATCACACCGCCAACGGGAATCCCCACGAGTCCCAGAGCAGCGCCACAACCTAGTTGGACACTCACTCGGATTATCCCTTCTGTGAATCGAACCATTGCGATCTCGCGCACGTACCCTAAAGCAAAGAAGAGTTCGTGGTGGACCAAGATCATGAGCGATAGGGCAACGTCAAAACAGAGCGCCGTCGTGACTTGAAGGCCCCCATACAAATGAGGCCCCACCCAATTGTCCACAAAGACCGCATTCAGGCTTAGCACTCCGGCAACGCCCACAAAGACGAGCAACAGGCAAAGCGTACGTGCACTCCGAAAAACTTCCGCCACTCGAGCAGTACGGCCCGATCCTGTCAGGTGAGATAAAGCCGAAAGCGGCGCCTGGATCGTCCGATCCACAAGCTGATTCAGAGGCTCTAAGGAATAACCCGTCACGGCAAGCATTGCGGCCGCTTGGGGCGATAGGATCCGCGCGGCAAGAAAGTACGTGCATTGGGTGCGCAACACAGTCGAGACGCCAATTACCAATCCGGAGCGATAGCTCAGAAACCCATGCCAAAAGGACCGTAGCGAAGGCATTTTCACTTGGGCGGATCGCAAGCCGTCTTGAATTGAAAACAAAAAAGCCAGATTCAGCGTCAGGGCCAGAGAGGATTTGCCCAAATAAGCTATGCCAAGCGACGAAACTCCATACCCTTTTACTAAGAGGAAATAAGCAGACAGTACGATCGCGGACAAATGCATCAACAAATGGACCACACCTGCAAATAAAGGCCTCTGAAGCCCCCGCACCAGAGCTTCCAATGGACCATTCACTACCGCCACCGCAAACCCCAACAAGCTCCAACGCAGTGCCACATCCAACTGCAGCTGATCCTCAGCCGACATAGAAAGCCAGTACCCTGGATACCGGGAAAAAAATGTCAGCAAGACGGGAAGGCACGCAAGCACACAAGCCACACCCATTCCATCCACAAAGTTTTGAAACGCTTCCTTAGGCTTTCCGGCCCCCACCTGAAATGCCACTCGCTGCGTGGTGATTCGAAAAATTCCCGGATCGAGTGTTCCCACCCAGGCCAGAATATTGCCGATAGCCAACCAGGCGCCATACATTCCCGGACCGAGTGTCGTAATGTAGAGCGGGGTTAGAACAAACCCATTGACCAGAAGCACGGCAAAACCAGCGTAGTTGAAAACAAGCTGTATAAAAGTGTCTCTCGTTCGGGTGGATTGACTCGCTGTGTTGGATCGGTTTCGTGCCATGCCTTTGCCGAGTGTACACCAAGCAAAAGTCATTTAGAAATCAAGTGTTTCTGTCGATAAGACCTAGGTAATGAATGAACTCTCAGCAGAATTGCAAAACGCCCGCGACCAGGACTTGCGGCTCGTGCTTATCGCGAGCATGGTTTTGCTCGTGCTTCTGTTTTTGTTGAGTGGTGAAGCCGCGTCGTTGCTCGACGGCAAAGCCAATCCCATCGGAACGGTCATTCCCGAAGGGCAGATTCGGCGACGTGCGAGTCGCTCCTTGGAATGGAACAGCCACTCCCTGGAGTTCCCCGTCTACCAGAACGATAGCATCTACACCCCAGAAAATACTCTCGCCCATATTGAGCTCAAGAACGGAAAAACGATAGAGCTCAAACCGAACTCTCTGGTGAAGCTGGTGGAGTCATCTTCCAATCAGTCTGAAGTCGAAATTGTCTTTGGCAGCGCCAACGGAGCCCGAATCAAATCGGACCTCGAGGCTGCTCAGCTGGTGCGCAACATTGCCAATACCTGCCGGCCAGAAGCTGCACTCCCCGGCGAACTGCCGCAATATGAGGATTTACCTGCTCTGCCGAACCGATCTCCTCTGGCAAAAGATCTCCCCCCTCCGCAAAAGCCCATTCTGCTGCCTTTGGACCGACTTGAGTTTTTTAACCTGAAACTGCTAAGCCCCAAAAACCTTAGCACCATCCAGCGCCCAGCGCTTTGGGTGCAGTTCTCTTGGTCACCCATTCCACTGAAGAAAACACACTTCGAAATTGAAGTGTCTCAATCCAAGGATTTCGTCGACAAAATCGATATTAAGCAAGCCAAGAACGGTCAAGTGCTCTTGATCAACACACCCGGCATCTACTACGCTCGAGTCCGAGCACGCTTGCACGACGAAGAATTGGTATCTCCCGTCCACACTTTTAAAATGGTCCGGGTTGAGACAGGCAATTAGGCGGCAGCCTTCTTGGAGGAGTGTGGATACGATGCTGGGTAAGCAACACTGCCGGCATTTCCAGCCTTGTTCAAAACGCACCACAAGGTTTTTGAGCTCGAAGAAAAGCTTTCGGCAGCATTAGCCACCTGTTTGATTCGCGTCTGTCCTCGGCAAACGATCAGCAAAGTAGCATCGGTAATGCTTGCTAGCGTAATGGCTTCGGGAAATTGGACGACGGGTGGGGTATCGACGAATACATAGTCATATCCGGAACCCAATGCATGCAGCTGCTTTGCAAAATCTTCTCCCTCAAAAAACTCAGATGGATCCTCTGGCACCTGGCCCGCAGGCAAAATATCCAAGCCGGGGTGGCAATCACGGACAATATTATCCGCTGCTTGGGGATCCAAATCTCCCGACTTTCCGACTAGCCCACGGCTTGCCTTGGGTGCCAGTGTCTGACTGATACGCTGGGATCGAAGATCCGCATCAACAATCAAGACCCGCGCTCCAGATCGCGCCAAAGCTACCGCCAAGTTCAGCAGAACAAATGTTTTGCCATCATGCGTATTCGGGCTCGAAACAGTAATGTACTTTACATCACGCTCCGTGCGTTCGATGGCGTGAATCAGACGCGTTCGCAAGTGTTTGAACACCAACCCTTCTTTGGTATCCGAACGCTGGTTATTCATCGCCAACCGTTCAATGTCGGCGAGCTTCTTGTTACGAGCCCATTCCTTCCAGCCCGGGGTCAAGTCCGGTACGGAGCCCAACACTTTAAGCATCATGCCCTCTAATTCCTTGGCCGTGAGCACGAGGGGGTTCATGGCTTCTAGCTGCTGAGAAGAGGTCATGAACAGGACTAGGGCCAACACGAACGCGATAAGCAGATTGCGACTCAATGCTGGATCCCGCTTGAGCTTAGAGAGCGAAGGGGGTTCCACCACAACCAGCTGATTGCCCACCCAGATGCGCCGTACATCCACATCAAACAGACGTTTGGTCAGTTCCGAATAGAAAACATATTGGAGATCTGTTCGCTTGGCCAAATAGTCCATATTGCGCATGCGTTTGGAAGGCGTGACCCCTGTTTCGTCCGGCCCCAACATCCGTTTTACGGTATCCAGGCGCGCTGATAAGAAAAGGTTTTCCTGGTTAAGTTCTTTGAGTTTGCGAGTCAGGCTGACATAGCTCCATGGAGTTTCGTAGTTGCCGTCCTTGTGATCTTTCGCAACCAAGCGATCCAGAGCTTGTTCCGCCGTCTCTATTTGAGACTGAATTACTTTCATCTGGTAGGAATCCTCTGCAAAACCCTCAGCCTTGAGTTTGCTGCGCTTGAGAGTGAGAGTTTCAGCTTCTTTGCGCAGTGAAAAAATGAAGTCTGGATCTATCTGAAGCTTCTTTCCCTCTTCTTGAGAAAGTTCCATGAGCTGAGACTTGATGGATTGGATAAGCTTCTCATTTTCTCGCAGCTTCAACTGCGCCTCTTGAAAGGCAATCCCCAGTGGGCTGAGCCCACCCTTTCCCGAAGATCCGATCGAGGCGAGAAAATCGCCAGCAGTGTCCAGTTTTGAAAAATTGTCGTCTAAATGCTTTAGCTGTCCCTCTGCTTCGAGCAGCTTGCCAGAGAGGTACCCTTTGGATTGATCGAGATCCTGCAGCTCTCTCTGAGTAAGAAACTCAATTGACGCTGAAGTAACCAGTTGGGAAAGCTCCAGAGCGATTGCTCGGTGCGGAAAGCTCACTCGCACTTCGATCATGTGGCCTTCGGAGGCTCGGGCTTTAATTCTAGCACTGAGTTTTTTGGCAAGCCGCGTTCGCAGGTCTGGCGCTTTGAATGCGGCGTCTTCTTTGGAAGCGGAGACGAAATTGAAACTTGGAAACCAAGCAAAGACGGAGAGGTCTATCTTGCGTTCCAACCCCAATTCTTCAACAACTTTTTTCCCAATGGGATGCTCTAAGACCTTGTCCGCCACAAAAAAGCTAAAGGGCGTGCTGCGCAAATACTCCAGATAGCGTTGGGTTTTTTCTTTTCCAAGCATCGCCATGGCAGCACCAGATGCCGCAGATCCAGAGAACCCGCTCAGAAGCAGTCCACTGTCCGAGCGATGCACCAAGAAAACGGACTGGCCCACATAGGATTTGTTCAAAATCCAATGCACGAATGCGATACCGCCCAGTATCGAGAACAACGAAACAAACAAAAATCGCCGCCGCCAATACAGGGCTATGTTATTGAATGTAAACACTTTTAAAACAAGGCTCTTGAGCTCAAACCTTTCCTAATTCTTTTTCGGAATAAAGTCGAAAAAGGGAGAGGGAAACTTATTCCTAAATCCAAGCTAGAGGCGCATCGTGCCATTGCTGTTACCGCGTGCTGCAAAATCAATTCACCTCACGCTGATCTGGGCACTGCTATGCGTGCCGATTTATGCGGAGCGAGAAGACAAGCTCGATCTCACTTCTTCGAGCACAAGGGACAAAAGCAGCGAGTCCATGTACAAGCGAGCGGATGAATATTTCTCCGAAGAGGTTCCCGGAGAGACTCTGATTACAGTCCAGCTCATCGGATCCGTTCCCCGAGCTGGGGTTTACCATGTTCCTCGCAATACCGATGTCGTGAAACTTCTCTCGCTTGCTGGCGGTACGCGAGAGGAAGCTAATTTGCGCAAGATCCTGATCAAGCGACGCAATCAGGCCAAGGAAGAAGTCCATGAAATTGATGTAGAAGCTATTGCTGAAAAGGCCAATGTCCAATCGCCCCTGCTTCAAACAGGGGACATGGTATTAGTTTACGCCAAGGAACCTCTAGTTACCCAGGACACGATTTCGTTTTTAACAGTGTTAACGACAATTCTGTCGATTGTTACTTCGACTATTCTACTGACTAAATCTCTTTAAACGGGGGCACCTTTGGATCGCAGATGGAGCTTTTGGGGCGCGTTGAATGTCCCTTCGCGCTCCCTCTTGGTTATCTTCTGCTTTTTCGGAGTGCAGCTCGCCTGTGGAACGGATTTTGATTTTGCGATCTTTGTGGCTCTGTATGGTTTTGCGTTTTTTCATTCCTTTTATCGTCTTGGGCATTTGTTCTCAACAAACGGACTGCTCTTACTCTCGGCCGCAACCAAGACGGTTTTTATCAGCCAGTTGATTAAAGTTCTGCTTTGGCAACCAGCGGACAAGTACCTTTACTCTCCTTCGACCACAATAGAGCTGCTAGCACTGGGCATGCTCCTAACTATTCCAATTTCATCAGTGGTGATGCGCACCAAAACCGATCGCGCTTCCTATTTCCCCAAGGAAAAAAACCCGGAGATCCTGAACCGTTTTGCCTATGCATGCCTCGCCTTGGGGGCGGTGGGTCTCGTGTACGGAATCTCCAGAAAGTCGACATTTTCTTCCATGCCGACGGCCAAAGGGTTTGCGAGTTATTTTCTAATGGCTCCCCTGCTTGGAATAGTCTCCTCAACGGCGGCTCAAATTATTCGAACGCAGCGAAAGAAATCGGCGAACTTACTCGTGCTCGCGTGTGTCGCACAGCAATTGCTCATAGGAACGGCACTGACTTCAAAGCAAGGCGTTTTTGACGCTTTTCTTGCTTACGCTCTGACCTGCTGGGCTTTCGCATTCAAGCCACGCGTGAGTCATTGGTTGACCTGGATTGGAACTCTTAGCTTTGGCTTGCTATTCGTCTATCCCTTTTTATACGGGAGTCGAAAACTCGGACAAATGACGGGAGATTTTTCTCTTTCAAGTTTGTACTCTCTCGCCGTGGAGAATGCCTCTCTCAGCGACCCGACAAAACTGATCGAAAAACAGGTCGAGGCGGAGTCTATGGAAGGAAACTTTTCTTCCTACTACGGGTTTCACATGTTTATCCTCGAGCGACTCTCTCTTATTAAGCCCGCGGACTTTTTGGTGAACACGGTGGAGTCCAAAGGAACGGTTGGATTGAGCTATCTGACGGACTCGGTCAATCTCCTTCCAGGTGCGCTCAGTGACTCTGGCCCGACAGTAAACCCAGAGAACTTCCTTGGACAATGGACCGGCACCATTAACGAGTTGGACGAAGATACGTCGATCGCTTTCACACCGATTGCAGAGGCCTTTGCCTATGGTGGTTGGGAGATGGTGTTCTTGATCTACGGTGGATTGTTGCTGCTTTATTTTATGGCGAATCATTACTTTTTTGGAAACATCCGCTCGAACATCTGGGCTGTGTTTGCAGTTTGCCTGGGCCACCAAGCGTTTGCAGAGACTGGACCACAGTGGATGTTTTTCTATGTCATTCGACTTGTGCCACTGCTGCTGGTGCTGCGCTGGGTCCTGAACCTAGTCGCCAAAGACGCCCAGCTTAAGCAGCAAAAAGCACAGCATAAGCTGCGCAATAATCACGTAAACCCCTAGAAAGCTCACCCAGCATAGTGTGACGGTGGATCGGCTCAAGCCTTTCTTCAGATCCATCGCCATGACCTCGGGATACTTTTTGGCGAAAAAGGCTTTCCTCACTACCAATCCCGCGTAAATTGCCGCTCGGGAATACCGGCTTGTGAACGCCGGTATCAGATCCACAAACCAGACGTATTTTTTCAACAAGGGATCCAGACGTGGATTGAGCCGCCGTGCAAGTACCCAGTTGACTGCCAGCAAACTAAACCCTTGCAGCACTAACCAAAAGACGCAGTAAACTATAGGATGCATCGTTTGCTCCTTTACCTAGGGCAGAATAACTTGGGGAGAATTGGATTCATAGACTTTGTAGTACAAGTGATTCCCCCCTTCATAGAGCTTGTCTCCTGCCAGATCGACGATCTCGGACTCCGCATACGAAAAAACCAAATATACTGTGACGAAGCAAACCACACCACCCACTCCTGTAGAAACCGTGAGCAGCGTACACACACCAGTCGATGCAGCTATTTTGGACGTACCTAGAGCTAAACTGGTAGCTGTTTTTAAGCCCTCCTTTACGATAGTTCTATTTTGCTGGGAGGTGCCCCAGTCTTGGTAAATATTGTACCCCGAAACACCCAGATCGATGACGCGAGCCGCTTTTTTTGCAGGGTCGAGAATTTTTTTAGAAAAGCTTTTCCCAGCAGCGACTTTGGCAGAGAACTCCCTAAAGCCCGATCCTTGCGCGGGGTTGACGACGAATACCTTGGAACCATTACTAAATGCTCTCGTGCCCTTGGGAATAAGCCCGAGTGTCCCATCGGTAGATCGGAGGTAGCGGACCTGGTCTCGTACGCCCCGAACCAAACTCCCTTCCACTTCTCGCCACGCGTGAGGAGAAACGTCGAGTAGATTCTTGAACCGTCCCTTTGCCGCTTCTTTTGCAGTGGTCAGGGCGGCTTTGCCAAATTTATATGCGGGTTTGAGTGGGTTCAGAACAGCTGGGGCGCCGATTTCGGTGAGCGTGTCCACGGTTTCCCAGTTGTCGAGTAGGCGATCCGTCAGCACAGGATCCTCGCCAAGAATGCGTTGCATCTCAAGCATGTCCGACTCATAGGGCACCGATCCCACGCCTCGGTTAGAACCTAGGTTTAGTAATGCGCCGGGATAAATTCTGTTCGGGTTTTTGATGTGTGGATTGATCGCTAGAATCTCGCGAACTTTATTTTGGATTTGGCTCTGAGAATAAACCCCAGGAAAACGGCTAGCGATACCGCTAAGTGTATCTCCGCGTTGGACAAACAAAAACGCATTTGGATTGCTCATTCAATAATCTCCCTCCGAGATAACAAGCAATATTTTGGCCAATGCATAAGTGCGGGATTTAGGCAGCTATCAGCGGTTCTAGCTATCGACTTGTATCAACGGTGAGAAGGGCTGTTTCAAACTTGAGAAGGACTCAGGGCAAACTCAGAATTAACGCGTGGATCCCATTCCAGCTAATCTGCGCTCCGATGCACAGGATGATAAATGCCATCAGACGTGAAGTTACTTTGGTCCCCGAAGACCCAACTCGGTTAAGGAGCGCCACTGTATACGCCAGCGAGAGGTACACTGTGACCGCTATCCCGATAAATGCGACTAGTGCTCCCGCCTGACTGACTGCGGTTTCGGCAAGACGCGAGTGGGTCGTATGCGCGCTCATAGTGAGCGTGACAGCAACACTGCCCGGCCCCACAGTTACTGGAAAGGTGAACGGGTAAAACGTCTGGTCCGCCAGGGCCGCCGGAGCGCCCTGCGGACGCTCATGATCTACAGAATCGTTAGCCATGAGGAGCTTCCAGCCCATGGAAACCAAAACCATCCCCCCCGCAGCCTGAACGACGGGCACTGAAATGCCAAAAAAAGCGAGAAGATGACTCCCGGCCAAAAGCACTCCCGAAAGCAAAACCAGAGTGTTTCGCGCGACTTTGGTGGCGATAAATCGCCGAGTTTTTTCATCAATATCACTAGTATAAGGCAGCAAAATGATCGCGGACCCGATGGGGTTTACCACAGGGAAAAGCGCCACAAAAACCAAGGGAATCGACTGAACAAAAAGTGTCAGCAAGTGCGCGTCTGTCATGGTGACAGCGATCTACTCCAAAGCGTGCTTGGGGGGAAGCCCCTCTGTTATATTATCCGCATGCTTCAAACACTCATCTTGCTGATTCTGTCGAATATTTTCATGACCTTCGCCTGGTATGGGCACCTGAAAACTCTGGGCTCAAAGCCTTTATGGATTGCCATCGGTATGAGCTGGGGAATCGCTTTTTTCGAGTATTGTCTCCAAGTCCCCGCCAATCGGATTGGGTATCGGCATTTTTCGCTCGCTCAGCTTAAAGTTATCCAGGAAGTGATAACTCTGCTGGTTTTCGTGATTTTTGCCCGCGTGTACATGGGTGCAAAGCTCACCCAAAACATGGTTTGGGCGAGTTTGTGTTTGGTGGGAGCCGTGTACTTTATTTTCCGAGATCGTCCTTAAGTTCCGTGTACTTTTTGGCGCTGCCTTTGGAAAGCTCGATGGGGTACTTTCGGGCGTTTTCGTGAAGCTTCTCCCAAAGCGCCTCTTCCAAATCGATTTCAAACTTATCCACCAAGCGAAGCAGGTAAAAAAGGATATCCGCAAGCTCATGGCGCAGTGCCTTCGCTTTCACGGGATCGAGTGCCAGATCCGAGGACTCCTCGGGCGTAAGCCACTGAAACAACTCAACTAGCTCCCCGGCCTCCCCGGCCAAAGCCATCGCTAGGTTCTTGGGGGTGTGGAACTTATCCCAGTCCCTCTCTCGAACAAATTCTCGCTGAAATGCCAGGACTTTCTCTAAATTCAGTGACTGGTTTGCCATAGATGGAAAGCAAGAGACCTCAAAACCCCGCCCTTTGCAACTCGAACGCAGATATGTTCTATTCTGCCGCCGATGGACCGAAAACCCCCAAAATCAGCGTACATACCTTGGAAGCGAGCGCCGCTCGAAGTACAGACCACAACGCTTTGGGATTTCCCTTCGCAGCAATACGGCGGCGGGACTCAGGGCAACAAAGACTACAAAGGGGTCACGCCTTCCTACGTGATTTGGAACCTGCTCCAGCGCTACACTCGCGAGCAAGATGTCGTAGTAGATCCCATGTGCGGCAGTGGAACGACGTTGGATGTTTGCCGAGATTTCAATCGCAAGGGAATCGGCTTTGATATTGCCCCATCTCGAGCGGATATTGGGCGAGCCGACGCCCGGCAGCTCCCCTTGGAAAATAACAGCGCCGACTTTTTCTTCGTAGACCCTCCCTATTCAACTCACATCCAATACTCCGGGGACCCTCAGTGCATTGGTGAGTTAGATTCGCGTTCCACAGCCTATTACGAAGCGATGGATCAGGTTTTCCAGGAGGCGTTCCGCGTCCTCAAAAACAGGAGATATTTTGCTTTTTATGTGAGCGACTCGTTCAAAAAAGGAAAACCCTTTTCTCCCATTGGGTTTGAACTATTTGAACTCGCCAAGCGCCGTTTTCACCCGGTGGACATCGTCTGTGTCACGCGGCACAACAAAACGCTCAAGAAGGATCGTTGGCACGAAGCCGCGGTTGAGGGAAACTATTTTTTGCGGGGATTCAATTACCTATTTCTTTTCAAAAAAGAGACAGAGAAACCGCTTTTTTCTGTTCCACTTCCCCGTTAGTCTCCTTCCCAACCATGGCGACTAGTCTTTCATCTCTCTTTTTTTGGGCGGGGCTCGCGCTCACTTTTCTGACAGGATTCCTGAATCTCGGCATTATTGCGATCGATGATTACAATCATGGTTTTGCAGTCATGATCCCGGCCCAAAACCCGATTGCGCTATCGTCCCTAACCTCTGGAGTGCACCCCTATCTACCGAAGTTTCTATTGCGCGCAATCGCCCAGTTTTTTTACGGATTGGGAATTTCGGACCCCCTTTGGCAACTAAGGTGCAGTCTCGCTTTGCTTGGCACTGGTGTTTACCTTTCCTTACAGGCATGCGTTCGTCAGGTCTTTCCGACGGGTTCCCTGGAGAGGGTTATCGCCATTTTTTTGGTCGGGTTTTATTTTCTCTTGCCCCTGTTTTCCACGCGCCCGCTCATTGAAACTCTTTGCCTTCCACTGCTCACGTGGAGTGGGGTTTGGGTGGGCGATTATGCGGCGACTGGCAAAAAGCGCGGTTTAATTTATGGCCTGTTTTTTCTAGCGACGGCCTCGCTCATGCGCTTTCAGGCAGGCGTCTGTGCGCTGGGACTTGTCGCGCTGATTTTGTATCGCAAAAACTGGAAGGACCTCGGCCTGTTCCTCATCGCATCCGGAGTCCTTTTTCTCGCAACAGGTGTTCCGGACATTTTTTTCCGAGGGCGATTTCACGATCTCTTATGGACTTATGTAAATTACAATCTCTCCTTTGCGGGAGCGCATTTTGGAAAAATGCCGTTTTATACATTTTTAGTTCTGATAATTGCTCTATCGCTTCCTCCGACGTTTATCTCGCGTTATCGTGGTTTGAACTGGATCTCTGCCTACCGCCGTTTGATCGGCCCTGTTTTGTATGTTGTCGTGTTTGTGGTTGCCCATTCGCTATCGCCTCACAAAGAAGATCGCTTCATTGTTCCCATACTCCCGCTGTATCTCTTTGCGTTGGTTCCTCTGGCAGCGTACCTGTGGCGAAAGGGCTCCACTTGGAGAAGAGCGTGGTTCCTTGGCGCCAATTTAGTGCTATTGGTTTTAACTTGCAGCAACACGACCCAGAACAACCTGATCTCGCTCGCGAAGTGGGTTTCTACCCACCCGGAGACCGGTGCAGTGGATTCTTTGAATGGCTCTCTGGTTTTTTTCCCCCAGGCTTTTCTTCTCCAGTCGATAGAATGGACCAACCACTCCGCAGCACAAGTCTATTCCAATCAAAGCTGCGATCGACTCGCCGTAGTGCGCAGAGACGTTCCCCTACCCGCCGACTGGGGCCGGCACTTCAGACAAGTCGCTGTTTTTAACCCGGGTTGGATAGACGGGTTGCTGGCTGAGCTCAACCCCAAGAACGCTCGCCGGGGGGCGCTTGTGGGGTACATTCCCCTTGCCTGCCCCTGAGGCCTTATTTTTTGACTAGATCTTCGTAGCGAACGGTTTTCAAAAACCGGGATGTTTTGGGGAGTCTGACTGCGGACTGAGAGCGCAATTTATCTACGTGCTTTAAGAACAGAGATTCCGGTCCCAAGCGCGTTTCAAGTTCCGTGCGAGCGTCTTCGGGACGTAGCTCTTCGGCTTGTGACCAGAGGTCGCTGAACAGCAAACTGGTTGCCCCGATGGCAAGTGACGGAAAAGCTCCATCGTCGACTTCACCAAACCCCACCAGGAATAACCCGCTCCAGAGTTCCTTGAGCGCTTTTTCATATTCGCGCTCATGTTTTTTCCCCCGAAGCCCGGTACGTTCCTTGAGCGCTTTTGTCGAAAGCGGCGAATCCTCTTCCAGGACGGCCAAAACGCGCCTGGCCGAAGGACTTAACGAGGCTGTCGAGCGTCCAATCGCAGCAACCACGAAAGGGAAAACCTCGCGAGAAAAAAAAGTCGCACGGCCTTGGTACCATTTCGCATAGACGACTCTGCCAGATCCCGAAAGCTTGGTCTTAAGATGCCAAATGTCCGCAACGCGGCTGTCGGATTCATCGTCCCATTCCCAACGCATTTTCAACCGGGGAAAAAATACCGACCAAATAGATGCCGGCTGTGGGCGGTTTTGAATCGGGTAGACTAACAAGATAGAGTGCTGGTTGATTTTCGAGGTCGCGGAACGAACATCCATAGAATCCGCGAGTCGCATATGATAGGCAAAGAAGCAATGAAATACTCCATGCCCGCTGAATGGGCCCCCCAAAAAGCTTGCTGGTTAGCGTGGCCTAGCCACGCAGAGCTCTGGGGCGAGGCCGAGCTTGCCGAAGTGCAGGCCGAGTTTACTGCTCTGTGCAAAGCGATCGCCTACGCCCCGTCTGGCCAGCGCTCACAAACGTTGCACATCCTCGTGCCCAACTCGGAGCAGCACCAGAGAGCTTCTGCGGCTTTGAGAGACGTCCCGGCTGTAGAATTTCACCCTATTGGTTTTGGGGATATATGGCTGCGAGATACCGCGCCTTTGTTTGTGGAAACGGATGGAGGAACTTTGGCCGCAGCCTGTTTTCGGTTCAATGGTTGGGGGGGCAAATATAGTTTGGCTCACGATCCCGAAGTAAGCCACCGCATCGCTGCAACGCTGCCATACACCAAGATCGATTACGATTGGGTACTGGAGGGCGGTTCGGTGGAAATCGACGGGGAAGGAACCTGCCTGACTTCTGAACAATGCTTGCTCAATCCCAACCGCAACCCTGGTTTGAATCGCAGCCAAATTGAAGATGCCCTCCGCCTTGCTTTGGGCGCGGAAAAAGTGCTCTGGCTAAAGGACGGGCTGGTGAACGATCACACGGACGGCCATATCGACACGATTGCGCGTTTTACAGCGCCAGGGAAAGTCGTTTGCATGGCACCGTCAGGATCAGACGACCCTAACTGTGGCGTACTTGTCGATATCCAAGAAAAACTTCGGAGCTTTACAGACGCCCGAGGACGCAAACTCGAAGTCGCAACTGTCCCCTCTCCAGGACGGGTAGTAGACGAAAATGGCCGGGTTTTGGCTGCGAGCTACGTCAATTTTTATATCGCCAATCACGCTGTCGTCGTGCCGACTTACGGTGTGCCGGCGGACGAGGCCGCGGTCAAAGCAATCGCGAAACTCTTCCCGGGGCGAAAAACTGTGGGGCTATCCGCCCGCGCTATTTTAAATGGGGGCGGGGCTTTTCACTGCATTACCCAGCAACAACCTGCGCCCGAGACTACTGGAGGTGCTCATGCCTAAAGCCGTGATAACTGTCGCGGGCATTCAGTGCGCTTTATCCGACGACCTTAAAGAAAACACACAGAAAATTTCGCATTGGGTAGAACAGGCGGCCCGCGAGGGCGCTCAGGTGATTCTTCCGTCGGAGTTGTTTCAAGGCCACTATTTTTGCAAAGAGGAAAAAGCAGAGTTTTTTTCCAGAGCGCTTCCGGCAAACGGTCATCCGTTGATCGAACACTTTTCGGTGATGGCCCGAAAACTTGGAGTGGTGATTCCAGTCTCTTTTTTCGAAAAAGAAGGGCAGGCTTATTTCAATAGCGTCGCCGTACTCGATGCAGATGGGACCTGCTTGGGAGTGTACCGCAAAAGCCACATCCCAGACGGGCCGGGCTACGAAGAAAAGTACTATTTCAACCCCGGCAACACTGGGTTCCAAGTGTGGCAAACGCGCTATGGTCGAATCGGGGTAGGCATTTGTTGGGACCAGTGGTTCCCCGAATGCGCTCGATCTATGGTTCTGCAAGGAGCGGATATTCTTTTTTATCCTACCGCGATTGGATCCGAGCCGGGCAATCCCGATGCGCTTTTTACCAAAAACCGCTGGCAGCGAGCCATGATAGGGCATGCCGTTTCGAATGTAGTCCCCGTTGTCGCCGCAAATCGCACGGGGCAGGAAACTACGCAGAGTTTCTACGGGCATAGTTTTATTTGTGATGAAGCCGGGGAAAAGATCCAGGAACTCGAAAACGGCAAAGAAGGCGTTTTGCTCGCAAGCTTTGACCTGGATTATGTTCGCGCCACTCGCGCAGCTTGGGGCTTTTTTCGCGATCGCCGCCCAGAGCTTTATGGCGCAGTACTCACCTCTGATGGAACGCTCATCCCGCGCGCTTAAGTGTGGAAGACTGAGGTACTTTCTGGCCGTATTTTTTTTCGTATAGCTCTTCTGCCTGCGCCACCCAATTTTCTTTTTGGATCTTATCGTGGAAAAAAAGTTTTTTGGAAATCTGCGCTATTTCGTCCGCACTCAGGTGCGCTAGGCGTTCAAAGGTAGTGATCCCAAACTCTTGTTCGAGCATGCGTTTGATGTAAGGACCGATTCCATTGACCTGTTCCAGATTGTCTGGCCCCAATAGTTCTGGGTCTACTTTTGTCGCCAAGATCTCAATTTGATCCCCCAGCTCATGAATCGTTTTATTCTTGGCTTCCAGTGCATGACGCAGATCCTGAACCGACTGCACGAGCATTTCTTTTTCGGATTCTGGTTCCTCCGCCCAACTTATGGGGGCTTCGTCAACAGGATGCGCCTTTGATGTCAGCTCCTCAAGAGCAAGCAACGCAGTTTCATTTTCAGCGCGTAAGTTTTCAATTCGCGCGAACAACGCCGGCCTTACATAAAGGCGAAAGTATGTATACCCCAATCCAAAAAACACCGCTGCCGCGACAGCCAGTAACCCACAAGCTTGGAGAGCAAGATCTGCCATCATTTTACCCTCCCTCGATCACTTGAAACTGCACTCGCCGATTTTTTGCTCGTCCTGCGCGAGTGCGGTTGTCAGAAGCAGGATTTCGCTCCCCTTTTCCATCAACCTCGAGTTTTCCTTTGACTCCCAACTTGCCCAACATCTTCGCCACAGCTCGCGATCGTTTCATACTCAGTCTTTTGTTGAACAGCGCGGGGCCTTTGGAATCTGTGTAGCCAACGATTCGCAGACCGTTCACAGAATCGGATTTGGCCAGTTCCACCAGAGGTTCAACTTGATACAAGGCTTCTTGCGTGAGCCGCGTCGATCCAAACCGGAAGTTTAGACGTGTGGACTCAATTTCTGCTTTGGCCTGTTGCGCGAGTTGACGAGAACCCGCAGCTGAAACCACTAAAAGCACAGTGAGTTCTAGCCCTCTTGGTAAACGCCCCCGAGCCTTGGCTTCGAGCTCGTGTTTGGTAATGGCGTCTGGAACCTGTCCCGACAAAACCACACGCTGGCCTTCGAGCAGTATCGTGCCCTCAGGAGCCGTCTGCGTGAGAAGGCCAACCATCGTATGCATCCCCCTCAAGTACGCAGGCGTTGAAACGGACGGATCCAACTCAAGTTCGTTTGAAAGCTGAAATGCGGGCAGTGAGCCGCGTGCTGCGTCTTCGAAGAGCAGGACCAAGTCGCGACTCGCGACTCTCCCGATCAATCTCACACTGTCTCCCGTACGCTCGAAACGCAGTGCAGGCGTTATCAGCGCGGTAGGAGAGGGCTTGCACGCAAGCCCACGATCGCCCTGGGCATGGAATAGCATCCAGGCCACCCCCTGAAACACCAGGAGACAGAGCAGGCAAATGCCCATGTAGACTGACTTGCGCATCACTGCCTTATCGGCAGTGCGTCAGAAGTTCATGACCTGGAAATGCTTTGATATAAGATATTTAATTTACTGGTGTTTTACCGGATTCAAAACATAGAAGGGCACGCCTCCCAATCGGGAAGGAAGGCCCGGAAACCTCCGGGCTTTATAACGATCTTGCAAGTACTTGCGGGCTTATGCCCAGCTTTCGGGGGGCATGGCCAATTCCACCAACCCATCCACCAGGACAGGTTGGGTTTCCTCGAGCACCTTCAAGTAATCACAAGGAGGAAGTTTCATTCCATTTGCGACGATCTTGGACCCTTCGCAAGTGCGGTTCACGCCGTCGTTAAGCCAACCGCCATAGTAGCTTGAATCAAGCCTATCGATCGGGTGAAAAAGATACGAGAGCATTACAGGCTGGTCGGGGTGGATGGCTTCAAGAATTTCTCGGCGGAACCGCACCTGACTCCGCAGATCTTCTTTCACCGCTAAGCTCAAACCTACTTGCCAGAAGCAGTTCAAGAAAATCAGCAGTGCAAAGACTGCTATCGCGTTTGCAAAGAAAACCGGCTGTCTCTTTGTCACCTGACAACAGAGTTTGGAAGCGAGCAGAGCGAAACTGATCACAAAAGGGATGAAATTTTGGCTGTAGGTATGCGGCCAACTCAGCCAGGCCGTTGTTAGGAATAGGCAAACGCTGAACAAGAGATACGCAACCGCATTTCTGCGGTGTTCTTTCAAACCTGCCCTGAAAACGAAGTACGGAAAGACCCCAAAGACGAGAAAGAGCACTGAATTGAAGGGCAGAGTCAGTAGTGCAGAAATGGAAAGTGGCTCGAAAACCCCCTGCTTTTGCAGCTTGGAAGAGAACTCCAGCGCAAACAAAAAATAATCTAACTCATTGGGTATGAAATAGAAAAAGGCCAGCACCGGGCAGAACGCCCCCAGGAACCAAACCGCCACCCGGCGCGGAGTTCCTCCTAAGAAGAGAAACAACGGAGCGCAAAGCGCAAACCTGGGTGAAGAGTAACAAGCCAACCCAAAAAACGCGCCCGCCCCCAAATCCCAAACCACTTGCCAGTTGCGCGATCGCCGAGCCCAAAAAAACAAACCCCAGAGCAAGAAGGGAATCGATAGCATTTCGGGGCGCCCCGAAAGCAGCTCCGGAAAGGAGGAAAAAAAATACACTTGGATAAGAAACGCCACCACAAAGGCCACTCTGTCCAACAAGAACACTTGAGCGAAAATGCCTAGCCCCAGGCACAGTAGCGCCAGCACTCTGGCAAAATACAAGACCTCGGGACCACTGGCCCCCATTCGGTAATACAGCGCGACTACCTCCCACCAAAGTCGAGTGTGATGCTGAAAAAAATCAAACAGCGGACGCCATCCTTTGACCGCCATCATCCAAGCGACGTGCGCGTGCTCGGCTTCATCGACGCAACCACCTGTTACTAAAAAGGCCAGGCAAAAAGCCGCTCCGACTGAACCAAAAACCAAACGGGGGTGTTTTAGGGCGATTGGCATGAGGCTTCCTAAATCGCTTTGCTGAAGTCTTTTCGGGTTGGCACCAGACGGAGATCCACAGACTCCGTACCGTCAGTAGACCTCGCTTCGTGATACTGGGCGTCTTCGTTGACTTTCCAGGGATCCGAGACGCGACTACCGTGGAGGATGTTTCCGGCCGTGAGCATGGCGGTCATCATCGCATGATCTTGATTGTTGTACTTGTGCATTCCGTTGCGGCCAATCAAATGCAAAGTGGGAAACTGCGTTTCGAGTTCGCGACGCAGCAACTCCACCCTCTCCGCATAGCCATCGTCGTACACGGGGTACGCTTTGGGTTGGCGCACTACGTAGCCGTCCAGGATATCCTCAGCACGTGCAAGTCCCAATGTCGCGAGCTCTCTCGTCGCTAGTGCAATCAACTCTCTATCCGATGAAGACCATAGCCCGTCGCCTTCGAAACAAAAATACTCCATGCCAAAGCAGTTCTGGCTGGGGTCGGGAACGAGTTCGGGAGACCAGGATTTGAAATTTTGAACGCGGCCCACTTTGACCCCGGGTTCGTGAATATAGATCCAATTATCTGAAAAGACGCCGCGGTCTTTGAGCATGATGGCGACTGTCAAAAAATCTCGGTACCTCAAGCTCTGCGCCGCTTCCAGAGATGCTGACGATAAATGCGACCGCAGTGACAGCGCAAGGGTACGCAACGGCATGGATGAAACCAGGTTTTCGCAGCGAAGCTGCTGTATTGAACCTTGAGAATTGCGGTAGTCTATCGTCCATTGAAAGCGGGCAGCATCCCAGCTCACTGCCTCGACCGTACAGCCGAGATGGACTGCGTTGCCCATGGCTCGGACCTTTGCGGTGCATGCCTCCCACATCATTCCGGGCCCTTTTCGAGGGTAGCGAAAATGATCGATCAGGGTCTTGATGACCGCCTCGCCTCCCTGTCTCTGTTTTTGAGGAAACAAAGCGTTCCACACCGCCGAAAACAAAGACAGACCTTTTATTCTCTGGGCAGCCCAGTCCGCCGAGATTTCCTTGCAGGACATTCCCCAGACTTTTTCGGTGTAGGATTTGAAAAAAATATTAAACAGTCGCCGGCCAAACTGATTGCTCACCCAGTCTTCGAACGACTTAGGATCTTTTACCGGAAAAAGGCGCGCTTTCAGGTAAGACAGGACACAAAGCAGGGATTGCCCTACGCCAAGCTTGCGCAACGCTTCAAAGGCTTTGAGTGGGTAGCTGAAGAATTTGCCTCGATAGTAAATGCGCGAGGAGCGCGGCCGCTCTAGAAAATCATGAGGAAGGATCTCGGTCCAAAGGGCTTCGACCGCTGCAGACTTGCTGAAAAATCGGTGTCCGCCGATATCAAACAAAAAACCTTTGTAATGCACAGTGCGGCTGATCCCTCCGACATACTCGGGGTCGGCCTCCAACACAGTGACGGGAACGTTTTCTTTTGAAAGCAAGTAGGCACAGGTCAATCCAGCAGGCCCCGCCCCGATGACAGCAACGTGCTGCTTCTTTTCTGAAGCCACATTTCCCCCGACCGTAGGTACTTTACCATGATGGGCATCGCTTGAAACTCGATACCTGGATATACTGGATTCACTTTGAAAACATTTTTCAGTTTTTCTGCCCTGGTTTATGCGCTGTGTTGGGTTCTGGCCAAGCGTCTATCGCCGATAAATGTCCACGATCCAGATCGGTACTACCACTTGGCGATAGCGCGGGTTTTTAGCCAGACGGGGTGGTTTCCAACCGGCATCCCCCAAGTCGAAGACCTGGGATGGGCCGAAAGTTTTCCTGGGCAGCACTTTTTATTTTCGGCGCTAACCGGGGCGGCCTATCGGCTGGCTGGAGAAACAGGTGTTCTTACGCTCTGCCTGTTCTTTTCCACTTGCGTCCTCTACCTGCTGTTCGTTCTTTTGCGATCGTACCTCCCTGGCAAATGGGCTGTGGGATTCACTCTGACGTTCGTCTTGTTGAATCCCTACCTCGCGGGCCGACTTTTGAGTCCGCGTCCCCACGTGTTTGCTATAGCTTCGGTCCTATTGCTGCTTTTGGCCTTTTTGCGCACAAGTCCCAGATTAGCAGCTATCGCGGGTTGGGCTTTTGCCTGGGGCTATTACGCATACTATGTACCCCTGCTCGTTATTGGGTTGGGTTGCTTCGCTTTTGCAAAACAGAAATCCACCGTGCGCTGTGGACTCGCTGCTATGGGGGGTATTTTCCTCGGCACCGTAATTCACCCTTACTTTCCGGGAAACGTCCTCGTTTTTTGGAATAGTATTTGGATTTCATTTTCTTCCGATCCCACCAAAGGGACTCTGGAAATGGCGCCCTTTTCCTCCGCGGAATTTTTGAAGAGTTTTGGTGTTTACCTACTCATTCTCAGTCTGGCAGGCGTGGCGTGGGGACGCTCTCGTTACAAAGATCCTGTACTGACTTTTTTGATTGGGTGCGCGACCAGTTTTTGGTTGCTGGCTGGTATTACACCTCGTGGCGCGGAATACGCCGCGGGCTTTGCGATCGTCTTATTGGGCCCGACGCTTCAAGTGCTGAGTGCCGATTTCAAACGCGCTCGCGCTGCCGTTCTTGTTTTGGGAGTTCTCGCGCTCTTGCCGCGAGCTATAAGCGCCTACGCCCTGCCCATTCCCAAGCTCCAGTGGAATAACTCAAAAGCGGTGCTCGAAGCAGTCAACGCTCTACCGTCGACAAAAGACGGCAAGGTCTTCAACTGCACGTGGTCAGACGGTTCTTATATTCTCTACCAGCGGCCCAACCTTCGGTTTGTGGACCTTCTGGACCCCTATTTTCTAAAAGTCACCGAGCCCTCGAAGTACGCCCTTCGCGAGATGTTGAATCGAGGAGAAATCGCCTTTCCCCAGGCTTTGCTGACCGAGGTGTTCAAAGCGGACTATGTCCTGTGTGACGAACCTGCTGTCATTTCGCTGCTCGAAAGAGACCCGCATTTCACCAGGTTGTATCCTGAACCCAAACACTCCTATGCGGTTTTTCCTCTGCAAACACGTTTCGTCTACACCGTGCGCAAAGAACCTCTGTCTAACTGGGTTCAGCGATTCGAAATCCGCAAAGCCGACGCTAACGCCTGGGCAAGAGTGCGCTCTGAAAAAGCGTATCTCAACCTGGGGGACTTCCGCAGCCTAAAGCCCGAAGCGATTGAGACTCTCTCCAACGGCAATAGCTGCCTGACTCTGCGCCCTGCGAATGGAGAAATGCTTCAACACCGGGGCGCGAGCTGGCTAGCCGTGGGCGGTGGGCCGGAAGTATCGCTGCGTCTCAACGGTAGAGATTGGTTTGATGGGGCGGAACTGGCACAGCTTCCAGAAAGCATTCGTTATTTTATTCCGCTGCCCCGGCCTCTTTCGGGCGGTGATGAAATCACGGCCCGAGTCTGCGCTCCGCCCGGATCGGGCTTCGCGGGTTTGTCGGTTTCGCTGTGGACAGAAAAACAAATTCAAGAAGTGTGCGCGCAAAAACCCCAGGTATTTCCCGAAAAAGCATTCACACCCACTTGGGTGGGCGAGGCCAACAACTGCATGGGAAAAACCGCAACTAGGCGGTAACGCTTCTGGGCTGAAAGCGTGGGTGCGAACGCAAGCCCACTCGACAGAGAAAGCCTTCCCACGAACAACGCAACACCCCAAGCCCGTACCGAACACTCCGTCGAAAGCCAATAGAGCTCGCTTCGGGGAAATACTTAGTGGGGACGGAAATTTCACCGATTTTATATCCAGCAACGTGGCATTGAACGAGAATTTCGTTATCGAAAACAAAATCGTCGCTATTGATTTCAAACGCGACGGCTTCGAGAAGTCGGCTGGAAAATGCTCGATAGCCCGTATGATACTCCGAGAGTTTTTGGCCAATGAGCAGGTTTTCAACCAGTGTCAGAACTCGGTTAAAAAAATACTTATAGAGCGGCATCCCACCCGCCAAAGCGCCCCGTCCCAAAATGCGCGACCCCAATGCAACGTCGTACACCCCGCTTGCCACCAACCCAGCTAAAGCCCCAAGAAGTTTAGGCTCGTACTGATAGTCGGGGTGTAGCATCACGACGACTTCAGCGCCTTCATTGAGTGCGGCTCGATAACAAGTCTTTTGGTTGCCACCATAACCCTTGTTTCTGTCGTGCCGAATCACTTTGAGCGCAAACCTGGAGGAGAGCTTTTCCGCAACATGGACGGTGCCGTCGCGGGAACAATCATCGACCAGGATAAAGAGATCCACTAGGCCTGGAGGGACGTCTAGGAGTGTCTTTTCGAGAGTTTTCTCGGCGTTATAAGCTGGGAGAACCGCCACCAGTTTTTTTCCGTACAACATGCGCGCATCCTAGGACACTTAGGGGCGAACTTCCACGGGAACTACAAAGTTCTCAAACTGAGGAGGGAAACAGAGCGAGGCATCGCAGGCCTGGTACCGAATCTTACCCGAAAGCGAAGTCTTTCCGGCTGCTGCCCCTGCCAGCACAGTGAGCGGGACTCGGATAGAAAGCTCCCCTTCGAAAGTGTCGATAGAAACAGATAACCCTTTGACTTTGTAGGGTTTCGGCTTGGGAAAAAGGGGTTTTCCGGCTTGGTAGGGCGGCATAGTTGCGAGGTCCACTTTGGTGGCAATCAAGCCGGGTAGCGTCGCTGGGTTGGCCTGGATATGGAATCCTGGAGCGACCTTGAGCTGAAGCGTCAGGTCGCCTTTTCCGCCCGGGGCGATCACTACCGGCGGAACGGGCGCTATGGACAAATGAGAAACTGGTTTAGCGCTAACTCCGAACGCACACCCGAAGAAAAACAGAGTCCCTATCAGTTTAGTCATGGCGTAAACGTCTCAGCATTGCGCGTGGAACTCAACTCGGTTTTAATGTGCCGGTAATGATCACTTTAGCGATACCATTCTTCGAGGGGCGAGAATTCCTCCACAAGGCTCTGCGCAGCGCATTGGGTCAAACCGACAGGGAATGGCGCCTGATTGTTTGCGACGACAGTCTGGACAATCGAGTGGAGTCGTTGGTAACTGGGCTGGCCGATGGCCGTATCCGCTATTTCCGCAGTCCCGGCAGGATTGGGAACTTGGGCACGCACAACCGTTGCTTAGAGTTAGCCGAAACGCCTTTTGTGACCATCCTCCACCCTCGCGACGAACTCCAGCCGGAATATGTGGGGCGTTTCAAAAAAGCTTGGGAGAGCCACCCCGAAGCGGCTTTTCTCTTCTGTCGCACTAGAAAAATCGATCGCAAGAGCCGCACCAAGGAATCGTGGTTTCGGTTTTTTAAAAACCTGCGGAAACGTTCGCCGTTCCAATCGACGGTGTTCGAGGGGAGCACCGGGGCCACCGCACTGAGGAAAGCACGCCCCACTCTGCGAAGCGCCTGCTATCAGAAAAACCAGTTCTCCAATTCACCTTTTTCCGCTGAAAAAGGGGTTTTAACAGAACTGGATTTCGCTTGCCTGCTTTTGAACCAAGGGAAAAAGGGCGTCGAACTCCCTGAGTCTCTCTACGACGAGAGAGTTTAGCCCGCCTTTACCATAGGCTCGAGCTCTCCTCGTTCGAACAGATCTCGGACAATATCAAACCCACCCACGAACTCACCCTTGATAAAAATCTGGGGGATGGTCGGCCATTGAGTAAACTGCTTGATGCCTTCACGGAGCAAAGGATCTGAAAGCACATTCACGGTCTTAAAAGGAACATCCAGATAGGTGAATATATCCATCACTCCTTTTGAAAATCCGCACTGGGGCGCCTCGGGCGTCCCTTTCACAAATAGCAAAATCGAATTCGTCGCCACTGCATCGGCAATGGCTTTTTGCACTTCTTGTTCGTCTTTGTAGATCATGGGGCCCTCTCTATGCCTTTGATTCTTTAATAGTCAATGTTTTGACTGCCAAAGCGTGGATCTCATTGCCGACCGCTTTACCGACAGCAGCATATACCATCCGATGACGTTCCACCGGTTTTTTGCCTTCAAACGCGTCCGATACCACCACTACTTCGAAATGATCTCCCGTACCGGTCATGTCATGCACTTGAACTTCGGCTCCTGCAATTGCTTGAAGGACAGCGTCTTTGATTTTTTCTGAGGAAAACATGCCCCTTCTTTACCTGAATCATGGGGAAAATCAACGAATGACGAGGCATCCAGAAAACAGGTATCTTGTCGCTAGGGAGAAGGTTTGATGATTACCGGGCAAGCAAACACCGAAGCCACAGCGGGTTACTTCAACTCCAGGGGCGAACTGGGGGGGTGGCTTGACCCAAGTTTTCATTGTTCGCGGGTCGGATTTGGAGGCTACCGCGTTGACGACGAGACCCCCGCCTTTGCCGAGGCTCTGAAGACTGCCCTGCTCTCCGGATGCAACCTGATTGACACATCGACCAACTACACCGACGGCGGCAGTGAACGCTTGGTAGGAGAGTGCCTGGCTGAACTCATCCAAGTCGGGGTTTTGGATAGAGAGCAGGTCATTGTCGTTAGCAAAGTCGGGTACGTTCAGGGACAGGCTTTAGAGTGGGCGAAAAAGCAGGAAGCTCTCGGCAAACCGATTCCCGATATGGTGAAATACCAGGACGCTTGCTGGCACTGTATTCACCCCGAATTTATTGGTGCACAACTTGAAAAGTCTCTCGAACGACTGGGCCTGAGCTGCATTGATTTTTATCTGCTTCACAATCCGGAATATTTCTTGATGGATCTAGCCAAACGAGGAAACTCCGCCCAGCTTTCCAAAACACGGGAGCAGTTTTACGCTCGAGTGCAGCGGGCATTTGCGTTCTTAGAGACTCAAGTCGCCGCAGGAAAAATACAGGGATACGGCGTTTCGTCTAACACCGTCGGAGCGCCCGCAGACCGGGCAGACAGTACCTCTTTAAGCCATTTTTTTGAGGCTGCTCAAGCGGTGTCCTCTAAGCACCATTTTCAGGTGATCCAGCTCCCTTTGAATTTGTACGAGTCCGGCCCTTATCTTGAAAAAAACACAGGCGAAAACCAAAAACAGACAGCGCTGGAGTTCGCCTCTAAAAACCGACTGGCGGTCTTGGTGAACCGGCCCCTGAATGCCTTTACGCAGTCGACTCTCGTGCGTTTAGCGGATTTCGCTGTACAAAAAACCACACCGAATTTGCGGGAAGCGCTTTCGGATCTGGCCGATATTGAATCAGAGTTTCAATCAAGCATTGCGCCTATTCATTGGGCTCAGGAGCTTTCGCAGATTGAAAATGTTCCCATCAGCGCGGACAGGTGGTCCCAAATCGAAGACCAGATCTCTGCCCATGTTACCCAAGCCGCCAAGCAGATTTCCCAGCACCAAAAGGACGCTGACTGGGACGCCTGGTTCAATCGCTATGCCCCGGCTCTGCAAACGGTCCTGGAATTATTCCGCAACGAATCGCACAAGCGCAGCCAGAAGGTCAGCGCTCGGGTGAGCAGCGTGCTCGATCCCTTATTGCCCGATGAATGGAAGAGCGCTTCATTGTCTCAAAAAGCCCTGGGAGTCCTGATTCACACGCCCGGAGTGAGCTGTGTTCTCAATGGAATGCGACGGGCGGACTACGTGCACGATTCGATGCAAGCCACCAAACTGCCCCGCCTAGACGCGGAAAAAATAGCTCAGATTTACGCTAGTTTCACTTCGAGTGACGCTTGATGTCTGCCTGAACCATCATCTCGATCATTTGAGAAAAGCTGACTTCGGGTTTCCATCCCAATTTTGTGTTCGCTTTAGAAGGATTTCCCAATAGGTGATCGACTTCTGCTGGGCGCAAAAACGCGGGATCTGTCCGGACGTAGTCCTGGTATTTCAAACCCACCGAACCGAACGCGATCTCAAGAAAGTCTTTTACCGTATGCGCCACGCCCGTCGCGACGACATAGTCTTCGGCCTCTTTTTGCTGAAGCATCATCCACATGGCTCGCACATAGTCTCCGGCAAACCCCCAGTCTCGTGCGGCATCCAAGTTGCCCAGTTTGAGATCCTGCGCTAGGCCAAGCTTGATCTTAGCGACTCCATCGGTGATTTTACGGGTCACAAACTCCAGGCCCCGGCGGGGAGATTCGTGGTTGAATAAGATACCGGAAACCGCAAACATTCCGTAGCTCTCACGATAGTTGATCGCAATATGGTGCCCGTATACTTTTGCCACTCCATAGGGGCTACGCGGATAAAACGGCGTGTTTTCTGTCTGCGGAACTTCTCGCACTTTTCCAAACATTTCGGAGCTCGAGGCCTGATAAACTTTTGCCTCCGGTGATACAGCTCGAACCGCCTCAAGCAAACGGGAGACTCCCACCGCGGTAAACTCTGCGGTCAAAACGGGCTGCTGCCAGGATGTAGGAACAAAGGATTGCGCTGCCAAATTATAAACTTCGTCTGGTTTGGCAAACTGCAGCGCCTGAGTAAGGGACACTTGATCCAGCAAATCAGCCTGCAAAAGGGTGACGCGATCGCGGATTGGCTGGATGCGCTCAAAATTCTCGGTTGAAGACCTGCGCACAGTCCCAAAGACTTCATAGCCTTTTTCCAAAAGCAGCTCTGCGAGATACGAACCGTCTTGCCCAGTTATCCCGGTGATCAATGCACGCATGAGAATGTCTCCTTAAGAGACTATTCTACTCGTCGAGGATCTTTTTGACGAGCTCGTTTAAAACCGCCGGATTTGCTTGGCCTTTGGTTTCTTTCATGGCCTGCCCCACGAAGAAGCCCAAGAGCTTCGTTTTTCCAGCTTTGTAATCAGCTACTTGACCGGGGTTCGCGCCGACAATCCGGCGGATGGTGGTTTCCAGGGCTCCGGGATCGCTGATTTGAACGAGCCCTTTTTCTTTGATGATGGCCTCCGGATCCCGACTGGTAGAAAACATCTCCTCGAAAACTGCCTTGGCGATCTTGCCGCTGATCTTGCCGCTTTCGATGGATTGAATCAGTTTTGCCAAGTGCGTTACTGAAACCGGACTGTTTTCAATCCCTCGCCCTTCGGCGTTGAGTCGACCCAACAGCTCATTCATGACGAAATTGGCCGTGGCTTTTGGGCTGCCAGACTGCGCCACCGTATCCTCAAAATACTGAGCAAGTTCTTTAGAGGCAGTGAGAACTCCCGCATCGTAGGCGTTTAGCTGGTACTGCTCCTTAAAACGCCCGCGTTTAGCGGCAGGCAATTCGGGCATTTCTGAAGCGACTTTGTCTATCCAACTCTGAGGTATCAACAAGGCTGGAAGATCGGGTTCCGGAAAATAGCGATAGTCGTGCGCCTGCTCTTTTGCGCGCATCGACTCGGTCACGCCCTTGGCTGAGTTCCAGCTGCGCGTCTCTTGAATGATTGTTTCGCCGCGTTCGATGCAGTCAATTTGGCGCTCAATTTCATAGTCAATCGCCTTTTCTACAAAGCGAAAAGAGTTGATGTTTTTTAGCTCGACCTTAGTCCCAAACTTTGTCTCTCCCCGCCTGCGAACAGAAATGTTGGCATCACAACGGAAGTTCCCCTGATCCATGTTTCCATCACAAACGTCGGCAAAACGGACAATGGAATGCACAGAACGCAAGTACTGCCCTGCTTCATGAGAGGACCGCATGTCAGGCTCGCTCACGATTTCAATCAAAGGCACACCCGCACGGTTGAGATTAACTTGAGTGCCATGGCCGGCGTGGATCGACTTACCGGCGTCTTCCTCGAAATGAATCCGAGTGATTCCTACCCACTTTGTTTCACCCGTTTTGAGGGGAACTTCGATCTTTCCGTTCGTGCAATAGGGCTTCTCGTACTGGCTGATTTGATAGCCCTTTGGAAGGTCGGGATAAAAATAGTTCTTTCGAGCAAAAATACTCTCCGCATGAATTTCACACCCCATAGCCAGCGCCGCACGGATGCCAAGCTCAACCGCCATTTGATTGATTACCGGCAAAGCGCCTGGCTGCCCAGTGCATACGGGACATATCTGGGTGTTTATCCCCCCACCATAGGAGTTAGCACAGGAACAAAACATTTTACTCTGGGTGAGAAGTTGCGAATGTACTTCTAGCCCAATAACCGCTTCGTATTTTTCGGTCCAATCACTCATGAGCGCGCTCCTTTCCACGGAGCATTGGCAAGCGGACCGCGGGATCTCTCAAAAGCGTGCGCAACGTGCAGCAGCTGGGTCTCGTCAAAATGCTTTCCTATGAGCTGCAATCCCGAGGGCAATCCTCGTGAGTCCAAAGCAGAAGGAACCGATAACCCGGGAAGCCCCGCCAAATTCACAGGAAGCGTGTAAATATCGGACAAGTACATCGTAAGAGGATCTTCCACTTTTTCGCCCAGTTTAAAGGCTGTTGTCGAAGAGGTCGGAGTGGCAATGCAGTGGCATTTGGCAAACGCTTCTTCAAAGTCTTTTTGAATTAGCCGGCGCACCTGATTGGCTTTGCCGTAGTAGGCGTCGTAATAACCCGAGCTCAAAGCAAAGGTTCCGAGCATAATGCGCAGTTTAACTTCTTTTCCAAAGCCCGCTCCACGGCTACGAGAGTAGAGCTCTTCGAGATCGACTGCTTTGGCAGCACGGGTTCCGTAGTGAACTCCGTCGTAGCGCGCCAAATTGCTGCTCGCCTCCGAAGCGGCGATTAAATAATAAACCGAAAGTGCGTGTTTGGTGTGGGGCACTTTGACTTCGATTATTTTTGCCCCGAGGGATTTAAGAGTATCTATAGTGTTTTCAAATACCTTTTTGGCCTCGCCCTCTAGGCCGGACATCCAATCCGGCACAATGCCGATGTTGAGGTTGCGCAAAGACTCCACCGACGTGGAGGCTAGCGTCTCAGTAAAACGGGGAACGACCGCCCGGGAACTAGTCGCATCGCGAGCGTCGTATCCAGACATCACTTCTAACACTCTGGCCGCATCCCAAACGCTGCGTCCAAAAGGGCCTATCTGATCCAACGAGCTGGCAAAAGCAACGGCTCCATAGCGGCTGACCCTCCCATAAGTAGGCTTGATGCCGACCACGCCGCAATGACTTGCGGGTTGCCGGATAGACCCGCCCGTGTCTGTTCCCAATGCCGCAGGAGCAAAGCCCGCAGCTACAGCCGCAGCCGAGCCTCCACTGGAGCCTCCAGGCACACGAGTCAGATCCCAGGGGTTCTTTACGGCGCCGAACGCGCTATTTTCATTCGAGGAGCCCATCGCAAACTCGTCACAATTGGCTTTTCCCAGAACAATCGCTCCGGCAGCTTCCAGCCGTTCGATACAGGTAGCCGTATAAGGTGCAACGTAGTTTTCCAAAGCATGAGACGCGGCGGTCGTCTTCCACCCTTTGACCAGTAGATTGTCTTTGATGGCGATCGGCACACCAAAAAGGGGAAGCTTGGTAGCTTCTCCCATGCGCCCATCCAAATCCTTGGCCCTGGCCAGGGTCTCATCAGGGCGGACCTGCAGAAAGGCATTTAGCTGCTTGTTCGAGGCGGAGATTAGCTCCAAAAGCGACCCAACGACTTCGGAAGGTTTGAAGTCTTTGCGTTGGTACCCCTCAACCAGATCTTGAATACCCTGTTTTCTAAACTGGCTCATTCGTGTTCCACCACAGTCGGCAAGAGAAATCCGTCTTCTTCCAGCGAGGGCGCATTTTCCAAAAGGGCGCGGGTTCCGGCAAAGGGAAGCATTTTATCGCCGCGAAAGGCAACCGCGTCTCGGGGAATGTGTTTTACAAAACCTTCCGCCTCCGTGGGAACCTGCTGGAGCTCTTTGACGTAGTCTAAAACTCGGCCCAACTGACGCTGATAACGCTCGACCTCCTCATCGGAAAGGCTCAAACGGGCAAGCTTGGCAATTCTTAGGACCTCTTCTCGACTGAACATAAGGGCGATAACTTACCCATAAGTCCCGCCCGGCGGCAACTGCGGCCTCAAAGGACCTTAAGCTGAGTAAATTTCAGCGATATTTTTTTCATCCCCCGACCTGCAAACTCCACAATCAGCTTGTCGGGGCCAATGCTCCGCCTAACGACCCCCTCTCCAAACAGAGGGTGCATGACCCGAGCCCCCTGCCGAAAGCCCTCGTCCTCGTCCACGTCTTCGGGATATTCGGGGATCTGGCTCCAGTCATCTTGAGGGATCAGTCCTGGACGTTCCACCGCCGTTTTTCGACGAGAAAAATAGTCCGCTCTACGCTCTTCAATGTATTCGCGAGGGATTTCATCGATAAAACGACTCATCACTCGAAAACCGGTGTTTCCAAACACCGTTCGGTTCTTGGCGTAGAGCAAGTACAGTTTTTTGCGAGCCCGAGTCATGCCCACATACATTAAACGACGCTCTTCTTCGATATCTGCTGGCTGCTCTGCTTCCCAAGGCCGAATGCTGGGAAAAAGCTCTTCTTCCAAACCCACTAAAAAAACCGTATCAAACTCCAGCCCTTTGGCCATGTGGATCGTCATCATTTTAAGAGCTGGGGCATCGGCATCAAAGCGATCGATGTCACTCACCAAGGCGATTTCTTCTAGGAAATTTTCTACCGTCAATGGTTTTTCTGGATTCTCGCCACCGCTGCGCAGTTCAAACTCCACCACGCTCTGGCGCAATTCTGCCAAGTTCTCTAAGCGACTTTGAGACTCGACAGACTGCTCATCGGTGAGCATTTTTCGATACCCTGAGTCTTCGATAACCATCGCAATGAGATCCGACGGTAAAAGATCTCTTTTAGAAGCCCTAAGCTGTTGCATCAGCAGATAAAAAGCTCGCAATCCTTTCTCGGCCCTGCCGAGGTCCAGCGCTAGGCTGGGATTGGGGCCATAAGCTTTTTCCAACAACTCAAAAAGACTGTCCCCTTGCTGCCGCGCTTTCTCACCCAGCTTTTCTAAAGAAACAGCGCCCACCCCCCGCGCAGGGACATTCACCACTCTTCGAAAGCTGACATCGTCTGTTGGGTTACACGCAAGTTTCAGGTACGCAAGCGTGTCTTTGACTTCCAAGCGATCGTAGAACTTTAGCCCGCCGTAAATCTGGTAGTTCAGCCCTTTGGTGCGAAGCATGTCTTCCAGCAACCGCGATTGGGCGTTAGTGCGATAGAAAACGGCAATCTGATTCAGAGTCGCGTCTTCGTTCAGTGCTCCCATCACCTCTGAGGCGACTTTGATTGCTTCGTCGTGTTCATCATAGGCTTCGATCAAGGAGATTTTCGAACCTTCACCGTTCTGGGTCCAAAGCTGCTTGTCCCGCCGCTCGGTGTTGTGGGCAATTAAGTGGCT
>JACCDG010118959.1_pt1 | contig 69467 bp, 64 predicted proteins | sample 7442471 | NCBI WGS metagenome assembly JACCDG01 (sample SAMN15323444, study PRJNA562643) | freshwater metagenome | isolation source: river surface water | place: USA:Blue River Watershed | collected 2017-08-17 | reverse complement strand
CCAGGATGGCGAAGAACTTGTTTTGCCACGTTCAGGTTTCCTGAATCTGTGGCGTGCTGTATTTCTTGCCCGCCGCCCAGTTGCATGATGAGCATGATGAGCCCGACGCCCAAGATGGCTAAGACCAGTGTGCTCACGACTACGAGTCCTAAAACGGCTCCTCGTTTGCGTTGCAAATCACGGTTGTAATTCCTGTACATGGCTTGAGTCCTCAAGTTCCTGAACAAATAGCGACAAATCTAATATATTGCCTCTGCGCAAATAGAGCATTTGTCGCAATAGTAAGTGTATCTAAATTAATTTTAATTTTACCCGTTTTATCTCAATGGTCAAGCTAAATTAACCTTCCCAGCCTTTTGGGTGGTCACATTTTAGTCACTTTTGACCTCATTTTGTTCTCGATTCGCACAAGATTCTTTCTTGTTGGTTCTACAAGCGCCGGTTCGACCTTTATTCTAATTTCCAAAGCTTTCTTGTAATACTGCTTGGCTTTAGCAAGCTCACCTTTCATTTCTGCATTCTCGCCTAACATTGCAAGGGTGACCGCCACGTGAGGATGGTCAGGACCCAAAAGCTTCTTTCTAAGATCAAGCAATTGCTGCAACCAAGGTGTTGTATCAGCGCATTTCTTGCCTGCGCACGCAGATGCTATAACCAGATTCAAAGTTTCTATTAAATATTGACTGTCCTTACCTTCAACTGCTTCCTGGTGTCTTAAAAGTCTTTTTGCCAGTTCGTTGGCTTTGCCAAAGTTCTTGCTCTGATACTCTTGGCGAATTTGATCAACTTCACAAGAGTACTTTTGGACTTGCGCTGGGGCTGTAATTGCGGACCAAAGCACAATTAAACTGGCTGATATAAAAGATAATCTTTGCTTTGAGTACACTGGTATCAATAGAATTTGCTTTGTGCTGTGGAATGTACTATCTAATCTATCTAATCCATCTAATATATTTAATTCCATTATTTACCAAAGAATGAGCTGAGGTCTATTGTGAGTAACCCAGAAGAAAAGCAAGAAGAAGTTTCAGAACCAAAAGGCGAGCAACAGCCTCGCGCAAACGCCTTTGAAAGTTGCGCCAAAACATTTGATTATTTGAGTCGTATAAGCACGGACAAGTCGCTCACCTTTAGACAATCAGACACCACCACCACTAACTTGCTTGTTTTCTCTCTTGTCGGTGCACTTGTCTTTGCTGTCTTGCCTGCGTTCAATTTATCTTCGGTGGCGGCAGTTTGTTATGTGATTGCAGACATACTACTTATAATGGCCATTCTTGGATTTGTGATGTCGCGCTTTGGAATTCTGCGCACGATGGAGCCACGTTATGCCATGGTCTGTTGGCATTTAATGGTTGGCACTGGTTTGCTTGCTATGGTTGTTGGATTCAATATAGTAATAGCAATCGTTCTGGTTGTATTTCAGTCACAAATTACAAACGCTCTGGGAATCAATTGATGAACAAAGGCGCACTTGCTCTAATTTCGTTGCTAGTTTTTTCTACTTCAACACAGTTTGCTTATGCAGTCGAATCACAAGAAGTAGTCGAGCCTATAACTAAAGTAGGTGACATCGAAAAGGCTGTGTATCTGCGTCTTGATTTTAATTTGAAAGGTGCCACATGCGTAACCTGTATTAGAAGAGTGGCTAAGCGTCTGCGCAACAACAAAGGCGTGCTTAAAGCTGATATTTCAATTTTGAGGCCCTATGAGGGTGTAGTAATCTTCGAGCCTAAAAAAACAAATGTGGCTAAACTTTCAAGCGAAATATCTAAAGAAGAAAAACGAGCTTCGGTTGGCGATCTCCAACTTACTGCATTGCAAAGCGTACCTCCAATTGTATTGCCCAGAGCGAAGACTCCCTAGTGGACAAACATTTGCAGGACTATTTTAATCTGACGGCCAATTTCAATGGGCAAATAATGCCAGTTGGTGATGTGAAAGTGCCGGCACTGGATCGCGCTTTTTTATTTGGCGATGCAGTTTATGAAGTAATTCGCGTTTATGATTCCAAGTTTTTGCATCTAAGTGACCATTTAGCAAGACTCAAAACAAGTCTCTTTTCACTCAAAATTGCTGGAGCCGATATTAATGATATTGAGCTGCAATTAAATAGAACGCTTCAAGCGTCCAAACTAAAGAATGCTCTTGCCTATGTGCAAGTCACGCGTGGAGTGGCTCCTCGTACACATTATTATCCAGATAAGTACACCCCAAACTGTTTTATGTTCTTTACTCCATTTGATGATCCGTTTGGCGAGCAACGCAAAACGGGAGTGAAAGCTGTTTTTCATCCAGATATTCGCTGGGGGCGAAATGATATTAAGGCGACTAGTCTTGCTGCCAATTGCATCGCAGCAAGCTTTGCTCGCGAACAAGATTGCATGGAAGTAGTCTTTTATGGCAAAGACAATTACATAAGTGAAGGTAGTCACACATCTTTGTTTGGAATTAAAGACGGAAAACTGCTTTTGACTCCTGCATCCAAAAATATTTTGCCAGGAATCACAAAGAAGCAAATTATCGAGCTTGCCAAAATAAAGAATATTGCGATTGCCGAAAAACGTTTGACTAAAGAAGAAGTGCTTGAGCTAGACGAATTCTTTCTTTCAGGTACGCCTGAGGAAATTATTGGCATAATCCAGGTGGATGACACAAAAATCGGGCAAGGGTGTCCCGGACCGATAACCAAGCGTCTGCATGAGGCATTTAGAGAAGTAATTGCCCAGACTTAAAACCGGGTAGATATAAATTGTATGAGCGAACTTGACGCCAATATAAATAAAGACATGCGCATAGGAGATTTTCTAAGCGCCCTGGATATCGTCTCGCCTAAAAAGCTTGAAATGGCTCTTCGTCTTGTTGAGAGTCATAAGCTGCCAATTGGCAAATGTCTTGTGGCGCATGGACTTGTGGCAAATGATGAGTTGCCTAAATTGCTCGAACTGCACGGTATGCTGCGCAAAGGGAAAATCGATTTGGAGCAAGCGCGTGAAGCCTTTGCTCTGGCTCGAAAGCAAGGCTCATCTGTGCGCGATGCTCTTGCTCATATGGGTTGTGATGAGATTTTAGATAAGCAAAATATTCGCATGGGCGAGCTTCTTGTATCGGGCGAGCTGATTGATGCAGGTGAACTTGAAACAGCCCTTGATTTGCAAAAACTTTGTGGACTGCCTATAGGCAAAATTCTCGCCATAGATTTAGGTGTGCCTCAAGGTCTTATAGATGCTGTAGCGAAGCTTCAATATGAATTGCAGAATAATGAAATTACACATGTTGAAGCAATTGAAAAATTAAAGCGCATGCCGCTTCAGTTTATTTCTCAGCGCATTGAGTTGGGCTGTCAAATAAGTTTTCTCGATTTGCTGGTTATGGGCAAAATTCTCGATTCGCGCGAAGCAAAAACTGCCACCAATTTTGCTAAGAAGAACGAATTGAACATAGATACAGTAATAAACAGTTTTAATTGGTTAGACTACAATCTAGTCTCTGCTGTGTCAGGACTTGCTTTGATGCTTGAGTTTGGCTATGTCACTGAAAACGATGCTGTACAGTTTGTCAAAAATAAAGAGCATGCTCAAATACGGGCAGAAGACCGTATTTCGCTTTATCAATTTTTGCTTGCATGCGGCTTCTTGACTGAAGCTAAAGTAAGGAAGCTAACTCGTCTGATGCTTTCAAAGCTCAGCGATCTAGGCACGATCATCAACTTGGATCTTGGTCCAGATACTCCTGCTGATTCTGTCAAAGAAATTATTATGGATGTTTATCTAAGAGATGAGTATCTGAGAAAAGTGCTTATAGAATTATATGGCTCGCCCAAGAGCTTGATTAATTGCGCTCAGTCGATGGTCAATTTGATTAACATGTATGGCACTGATCTGGATAAAGCTCTTTTGTGTCTGGCGCGAGAACGTTATAAAGCGTATTTACCAGTATTGTCCAAATAAATGTCGCAAGAAATAAAGTCGAACACACCCTTGAGCCTGGGACAAACTCAAAGTCCGCTCACAGGATATGTGGGTTTGCTTGCCATTGCAATATGTACGATTGGGATCACGTTTTGTCTGTTAAAAATTCCTGGTATCGAACACAAAGAATTATGGCCGTTGCATAAGCCTCTTTGTTGGCTAATTATTTTTATTGCCATGGTAGCGATTGAAATATTTGTCTTTAAAATACATCAAAGAAACTTTGACTTTAGAAGTGGGCGTTCGCTGGACAAAGCGGCATGGCAGCGTGTTTTTTCTCGCCTTGTTGCACTAATTATTTGCTTTGTCGTCTCTGCTTTTGTGGTAGTGCCAATGACACTATTGTTTCCTGCTTTTTTGCCATTTTATATTCTGTTTTTGCCCCTAATAATTTTAGGTTCATTTCCCTATTTTGTTCTAGTGGAAAAATTTTCAAAACCTGTAGAGTCTGGTGAATCTAGTAGACCAACTGATGAAATCTTGCTTCTGAGTCAGATTATTATGCCAAAATTCGCTGGAGTTTCTGGCGAAACTGATGAAATGAAAAAAGAGCATATGCTCAATTTGTTGCGTGGCATAATTATCAAATCGTATTTTATTCCATTTATGACTGCCAGTTGCAGCACATACTGGGGACTCTGGCAGATGAAAACCCTTTCTCTGATTCAATCTCTGGGCTCAAACTTAAATGGAATACCAGCAGGTCTTTTAGGCAGAGAAATTTTTATGCCACTGCTTGAATTTACTATTCTTGTAGATATTACAATTGCAATGCTTGGGTACATTTCGTCTTGTCGTCTACTAGATACTCAGTTCACTTCAGCAGATCCTCATCCAAGTGGATGGATAGCTGCTCTTGCTTGCTATCCACCTTTTAATATAATTTTCGAAACGATGCTTTTAAATCATGTTTGTTACGAACAACTTGAAATTACTCATTATATTTCGCACCCGTTGATACTAAATATAGTTTCAGTTATTTGTCTTGTATTAATGTCGATTTACAGTCTCGCCACAGTCATGTTTGGGCTCAGGTTCTCAAACTTGACCAATCGGGGCATTATCACAAGCGGACCATACAAAATAGTTCGCCATCCAGCCTATATCGCCAAAAACATTTTCTGGTGGTTTGCCATGATGCCCTGGTTTGTCGCAAGTGGTGCTAATTGTATTGGACCAGTTTTTATTCTAATTGTTCTAAATGCTTTCTATGTCTGGCGTGCACTAACTGAAGAAAAGCATTTGATGCGCGAAGAGCATTACCAAGAATACTGTAAAAAAGTGAAGTGGCGATTTATTCCAGGGTTGTTTTAGAGGACTACTTAGTTTGATTTTTTATCTCTACTCGATTGTTGAGATGTTATTAAATCGAGTAGCTTGCGATTTTGAGCTAAATTTTTGACAACTAAGCCCATCTCCAATAGATGGTCGTAAAGTTATCTAAAATTGCAGGTTTACCGTTTATTTTTCGTAAAATACCTTCGTGATCTTCAACTTCCCAACCTTCAATAATCAACGAAGCTGGAAAAGGCGGTTCTTGGTTGTCTTCCCTTTCTTCATCGCAAAAGAAGGCAAAGAATTCTTTGAATTTCTCTCCTTCAGGTGTCAAAGTGATTTTTCCCAGCATATCCGGATAATTTAAACCTAAAAACTCGATATTTCCGATTAGTTCGGAATTGTGAAAGAGTTTCATCATTTTCTTCATTTGCCGATCTCCAAAAAGCGCGCTGGAATGGCTCCTCTAACTAACATCTCGCGTTCTGCAATGATTGTTGAAATTGCAAGCGTCTTTTGTTCCTTTGATTTTCTAGATTGTTTGACAAGTTCCAGTAGTTCGGCATGTTCGATAATATCTGTACCTATTACTTCTCCTTTACTAACTGCTTTTCTTAATGCCTCAATGTTAACGATTATTCGTTCATTGCCAAATCGTATTGCTACATTTTCTCTTAAGGAAAGACTGATAAAAGGGCTGAAGGTTTTAGCGTTATTAGCGTAGTACGGACATACATGATCTAAGACATCTACAGGTTTGCCTTTGAAAATTCCGACTAAGTCGGCTGGAACTAAGTCTCCGTCTTCGTTAAGGTGAGTTTTAGGTCTGCCGATCTCGTCAACTTTGGATCTGAAATTGTCATCACCTCGAAATGCCTTGCTCGCTGGTGGTCCTTCCATTTTTAGTGCGAGGTCTTCTTTGATATGCTGAAAGTCGCGCATTTTAATTTTGCCGCCACCGGCAAGTTCAAGTTGAGGCGCCAGAAGAGATGTAATTTGATTTTTGATGGTATCGATAGTTTTTTTAAGATTGCCAATCCGTTGTCCTGACTGCTCAGCCGCTCTAAGCGCAATCGTGTCTAGAACTTCTAAATAGGTTCTGGCATTGACAATCGACTGAGCGCCTGCATAGCCGACAAAGCCATCTGCCACCATTTGCGCTATCAGCTCTGATTTAAATCTTTCTTGTTCTCTTGGCGGTAATTGGCACCATTGTTTATCTAGTGCTATACCAACACAGATGACATCGCTAAATGGTTTGGAATAATCGCCATTGAATCCTATGTCAAATAGGTATTTGTCTGCCGCTTCATATATTCTTATACCGCTTACAATCGTCTTGCCTATTGCTTCACCAAGCTTATCTCCCATCTCCAAAGCGCGTGCATCGCCAAGAATGCAGTAAGCAGAAAAGTCTGCGATTTGAGCAAGATTATACGCAACGCTTCCTACTCCCTGAACCGTTCCTATTATGCTGCCAGCAGATCTTTCATGCTGCTCATTAGAAAATTGATTCGCTCCAGATAGCAAACCATTGCCAATGATTGAAAGCTGTAAATTAAGCGGTAGCTGAGTAATGGCTTGAACAGCTTCATTCCAGCTAATCTCTTGGTTTTCAGCTATGCCGGTTTTAATCAAGATAGTGCAAGCATTACTTCCGGCTTTGCGCTCCATATACTCAATTTGATATCGGGCTTTATCTTCTTCGCTGGCCTCTGGACCAAGTGCTTTGAGCCCATCGTGGAAAGTCTTAGAGCCAGCTTGTTCGACTTTACGACTAGCGGCAAGAGTTTCACCGTCGTTATCGATTATTTGAAAAGGTTCTATCTTGTCGGGGTTTGGAATGCGCAGATTGGCTACAGAAGGAAACTGATCGGGATTAGATGAAATTGCTTCCGAATGATATTTGTTTTGATCAATAGAGACTATGGTTTCCTTTTTAGAAACCCTATCGGTTGATTTGGGCGATTGGATACTTTCTAGATTGTTTAAATCTTCTTCCATCTTATTGAGCAATATTCCCCAAATGAATCTATTTGCTCATCCGGGTCTTTGGTTGATTATATTGTCATTTTAATTACTTTGTTTGCTCCAGATCGGCATATTTAGCCGTTTGTTCAAGCCATTCTTCAAATATTTGGTCGAACGTTTCTGCAAGATACAAAGGCAGAATGCGCAGGTTTCTGTAGCCCTGATCTGTATGTTCGTACAATAAAGCAAAAGGACCCGATTGCCACTGTTCGAACCAGTAAGTGCCGCTGCCGTCGTGGAAATCTGCTTTGTATCCGCGAATCAACTCTTTTGGATTGAGTTGACTAAATAGCAATTCGGACAATGCTTCTTGTTTAAATGAAAGGTCCAGGCTCGACAAAAGATTTGTTTCTGCTAACAGAAAAGAATGTACCAAGTCTTTGCAAACGGGCTCCTTGCCAGATTTTTTACTCGATGCAAAAGCAGGCAAGCTTATTTCATCCCCATCAGCATTTTCATATGCGAGCCATTTAGACTTATTTAGATCGGCGCAAAGACCTGATTCACTTAAGGCTTGCATAAAATACTTTTGAGTCTGGGGGTTTGAAAGCTTTTCGAAATTGAGCATTAATCCGTTGTCTGAAAGATGTTTGCATAGATTATGCAATTGCTTAATCAAAAAGGGCGAGGTAACTTCCAACGCTGCAACGCTCAATATCAAATCGAAATTGTCTGTGGTATCAAAAGAAAAATCTTTGATATCGCCTACTTCGAATTTTATGTTTGTCAAAGATAGATTCAATGCCAGTTTTTGTGCTTGCTCAATTCCCGCAGTACTTATATCTATGCCAACAATAGTTGCTTCAGGGAACTTTTTTGCCAGAAAGCATGAAAGTAATCCATTGCCGCATCCAGCATCTAGAATTTTTTTAGGAGTGGTGTCACATAGACATTCTAGAATCCAGTCAATTGCAGCTTGATAAAGGCTTATTCTAAGACCCGAAAAAGTGAGAGCGATTTCGTACTCAGAAAAAATAGTCTCGTAGAATCCCGCTTCATCATTGTCTTCGAGTTTTGCATATGCGCGCTCAAGTTCTTTTACCTTTTGAGGCGGATATCTACTATCAAGCTCTCGCCAGAACTGGTGCAAACTTTCAAAGCGTTTAAGCTTGGTTTCGTCTAAAAAATGTTGAAGACAATAAGTATTCACAGTTATCCATTTATTAATACAAACGCCACAGGTCGGTGCTAAATTTGTACCTGACATCTCTTGATGTCTTGGTCACGCCAGAACCCGGTGAATATTATGAAGGCTAAAAGCTACGAAACGGCAAATGTAAGAAAAATGGCAAAAAAAGGAACTAAAATCGGTCAGTCGCAAGAACTGCCGGTCGATAATTCTCCAAGCAACCAGCAATACGACAAGCTTGGGCTGGCGCTTTACATCACTGCTCTTACTTTGGCATTAGTGACTTTCGTTGGTGGTTCTTACTACTGCATAAGCCAAATTGTGCAGGGACTTCAAGCCAAGCCAATTGAATGGATGGTTTGTATTTTGATGACTGGATTTTGGGTCGCTGCCGTTTATACCGCACGCACACTGGTTTGGCTGGGATTTTTTGGCACAGTGATGTTGTGCTCGCGTATGGGCGCATGGATGCGGTCTGAAGAAACCTCACGCATAGCAATCAAACTCGATAAGTTTATGCCAAACGGTACTGGTTGGGCATCTCTTGCTTTGTGTCAGAGTCTATTGCAACGCGGACAATACCAAGAGTCGCTTGCTGTGGCTGAAGATGAATGGCGACGAAATGGAGAAAATGTCAAACAAGCAATGAATATGGGTCCCCTATGCGCATACGCAGGGACTGTCAATCAAGTAGACGGAAATATCAAACAAACATTGGTCTGGAATGACAGGGCACTCGCTTCTTTCAACTATATGCTTGAAGATTACACCGACCCCAAAAAAAATAAGAGCATTATGCGCAAGTTTGCAAAGTCTCAAACTACTGAGTGGCTTGGACAATTGAAACTTCAGATGGCTGGTGTTTACGTAAACAACGCAAGCATTCATATGGGCGCAAGAGACTTTAGACGAGCCAAAGAATGCTTCAAGAAAGCTGTGGAGATGGCGGTTCAAGCGCCGGACTCTCCTCAAAGAAATGAAATTTTGAAAGCCAGCAAAGAGCAATTAGGTCGCCTAAAGCATTCCTAATATTTACACCACATATATTGCGCACCTATTATTTACGCCAGTAGTGAAGATCTGTGTTATAAAAGCATTGATACGATGAGCAAGATGTGAGGAAAAATCCAATGAAGCGCGTACTCTCAGTACTTTTAGTTGCCGGTTTAGTAAGTTTCGCTTGCGCCAATTCCGCTTCAGCAGAAGACAATAAAGTCAAAGCTGGAGCTAAAAAAGTGGGCAACGCCATTGTTTGGCCCTTCAAAAAGATGGGTCAAGGCATGAAAGCCATGGGCGAAAAAACCAAAAAAATGTTCAAGAAATAAGAACAGCGATAAATAAAAGTATGAAAAACGTCAGTCCCTGTTAATCAGAGTCTGACGTTTTCGTTTAGAATACAAACATGGAAATTAGTCCAACTCAATTGAAAGAAAGGCTCGATGCGGGTGACAAGATTGTCTTGCTCGATGTGCGTGACATGCATGAATTGAGAATTGCCACTTTGGACGAAGTTATTAAGCCCATTCATATACCTAAAGGTGAGCTTCAAGAGCGCTTGTCTGAAATTGAGCCATTTAAAAACGATACTGATATTGTGGTCTTTTGCCGCACTGGTAAACGAAGTCTAGAGTGCAGCGCCATCTTGCGTGAGGCTGGATTCACTCGAATAATGAACCTGACAGGCGGTCTTCATGCCTGGTCAGATGATGTTGACTGTTCGGTAATGAAGTATTAGTTTGAATGACTTGCAATTCTAAGGGACAGAAATGTCGCCTTGTGCGTCTATTTCTATAGTTGTCGTTTTGTAGTCGCTAGACAAAATAAATGACGAAGGTTTTTCTGGTATACCATCTGGTGGCATAAAGGTGACAAGGCCAGCAAGGCTCATACCTTCTGCCAGAGTCATTTCTTCTTTGATTTGACCGGCTACTTTTATGACATATTTAAAACCGTTGGGAATTAAGATGGCTAGTGGTTTTCCTGCAAGCAAACTAGGAGTACGCTCGGTCGCTTGAACTGTTACTACTTGTTTTAATTGCGATGACAAGTTTTTGCATCGATGCAAATCATTTACTAAATCATGTGCCGCTGCAGCTACAAGTAATTGCACTTGAGTATATTCGACCACTCTTAAGGCGAAGAGCGGGACAGCAAAAAACATAAATAAAAAGACCAGAGATTCGAATTTGCGGATTCTGTGCCATTTTAAATCTGAGATGCGGGATCTGGATGTTTTTGCGTCAGACACAAACTACATCGGGAAAGCTTCGGGGCCGCCTAAAATCAAAATTTTGTCTTGCTTTTGTGTGTCAACAACTTGGCTATCGCGACTTGGTTGGTATTTTTTACGCTTTTCTCTTAGTTCGCAAGCTTTGTCGAAATCGTTCAAAACTTGGCTATTGTCGACGTTGCTTGGTTTGACTACGTTAGTCGGTAGTGCCGATGACAAAAGTACTTGTGACTCTGTTTTGACGTCGCCTATTGGGGCGAGGGCGCTTGTAAGCGCGGTCGACAGGGCTAAAATTGTGGATACAAAATGCATGGGTTTTTAAACCTTATCTATGTGTGGTTCGCAATCTGTCCGTAACCTGAATTGAGTATAAGTGCGCAGTTGAGTAATTGAAAGAAAAAATAGGAAACTCTTAATTATCATTGCAACAGTAAAACCATGCAGAGACGGGCGTTTGCCGTATTTCTAAAGTATTTCTCAGGAAGAAAGATCTACTTTTCAACTGGTGCTCGATAGGCTTGTCAAGCGATACGTAAGTAGTAGCACGCTGGTCTAGATCGATGACTTTTAATCACTTTTAGTTCTTGGAACCGGCTAAATCAGGCACTCTAACCTTGATCCACCCACCTTGGGTAAACCCATTTGTAGATGGATGGGTGTAATGAATAAGCCCACCCTTCTTATTCCATATGTATTCGCCTGACACATCGACCATATCGCCTGGTTGAATAGTCAGGTAAGGACCCAGATTGGTATTGTGGGCAACAAGTACTGTGGTGTTATTGGATAAGCGTAAAAGAAATCGCTGATGGGGAATGCCCTTGGTGTCATCGGGCAAAATTTTGTAGACCACAGCCGAGAACGTGACATGTACTTTGCTCATGCCTTTGCTTTGAGCGTCGAGCACTTCTTGGTCGGCGCTCGTTTGGGGCGAACCCAGAGAATATGTCCCCTGTTCAGCTTGAGCGCTTTGCTCGCTTTGATTGGAGCAGCCGCAGATACTTGCCAAAATGGGCAAAATAGTGACTGCTACTAGAAAAAATAGGGATGCGATATGTTTTATGCGGTGCATTTTTGACCTTTGATATATAGGCATAATGCCCTAGGATAGCCGATTGATATGGATTTTGATTTTGCTTGGCGTGGTATATAGTGGAATAATAGTTGGAGCCTCATGCTACCTAAAATAGAGTACACGAGAGATTAAAAGCGATGCTAGCTTCAGTTTATCTTACAGGCGACACCATAAACGACAAAGATGGAATTGCGCTTGGTCGTGACTGGAAAAACGATCTTCGAGTTCATGGTCAAGGACTAGGTTTAGATTGGCGTTCGTTTGCTTTTAGCCGTCTTGAAAGCTACGGCTTCAAGGTTGTAAATCCGCTCAGTCTTTCTTATATGAGTCCATCTGCTGGTAGAGATAGTCGCCAGATGGGAGTTGGCGAGACAAACGACATTCGCGTCAGGCGTGCGCTCGACCTGATAGACCAGAGTGATGCACTTCTGGCTAATCTTGAAGAATCAAACGTCGGCGTTGCGATGGAAATTTTTTATGCACATCGTCGTGGAAAGATGGTTACTGTGGTTGGTCCCTCACCATTTAGTCCATGGGTGCTTTCGCATTCGCAAGCAAGATTTAACGATATAGATAAAGCCATTGAATATATTGCCGAGGAGCAGCCGCGCACCGCTCCTGCAAATTGGGCAATTCAATACGAGGCGCAATTATCTGAGCGTTATGAGCAGCTACCTCCGCATGGCGAGCCAGACTACAAATTTATGGGCGGAGAATTTCCAGTACTTATCCTTTCTCCTCATGCCACTGCATATTGGCACGAAGGCGAGTTCATGGAGCCAGATTCGTTCACCGGGTCTATGAGCTCGGTCATAAACAAATCCTCTGATTGTCATGCCATGATTTCCAATTTTTGTGCCGTAGCAGATCCTTGTTGGTATCTGGAGACGCCCTTTAGAAGAGCAATTACCGATATTGTCAAAACTGGAAAAATTGCAATGGTGATGATTGTTCTGGGCTCGAATAATCGCGAAGCGGCTGGAATTCAAATGGCTTATCATGGCACTCAAAGCAGTGTTTGCAACAGTTACTATCATATGCTCAAAAATAAATTGGCTGCATTCGAGCCCGCTCAAGAGATTGAAATGGATCTTCCGGTAAGACCACTTGCAACATTTTTAAGCGACGAATTGCAAACACCAACTGTGGTGCTCAGGCTGAGCAAGCGCTATCGAATGCCACGTTTGCAACCTGAATTGTTTTCGAAAATGGCTGACACGCTTAGCGCCTTTGCGCGTTTGGTGGGCGAAGATCTGTTGTGGGGTCAAAAATAAAGATGAGCGAAATTGTGGTTTTGGTGACCTGCCCTCAAGACGGAACGGCAGACACTCTTGCCGAAACGCTTGTCAATTCAAGACTGGCTGCATGTGTCAATGTGATATCAGGCGTTAAATCTATTTATCGTTGGAAAGATGGGGTGGAGAAAGACAGCGAAGCTCTGCTCATAATCAAAACTACGTCTGAAGTATGGGCTGAACTCGAATCTAAAATACACGAAGAGCATCCTTATGATGTGCCTGAAATTGTGAGCGTTCCCATTGAGCGCGGCTGCGAAAAATATCTTCGCTGGCTGAATGAGTGCGTGATAAAAAAGGAGCAAGTGAATTCGTGACCAAAAAAGCCGAATCGACTCTTGTCGAAATCTTTTGGAGACGTGCAGAGCAAACGCCTGAGCGAACTGCAATCATGTTCAAACAAGATGGTTCGTACCAGAACATGAACTGGAAAACTCATGCAGAAAAAACAGCTCAATTCCAGCGTGCACTGATGGCATGTGGCGTCGAGTCCCAACACAAAATCGGCATCATGAGCCAGAATAGACCTGAATGGACCTGGGCTGATTTAGCAATCTTGTCTTGTGGCGCAGTTACTGTTCCGATTTATCCTACTCTCAATTCAGAGGAAGCTTCCTTTCAAATCGACCACTCTGACTTGACTGGCATCTTTGTAGAGAATGAAAAACAACTAGCCAAAATACTTGAATCGTGCGAAATTCCGCACAAATCGCTAAAGTTCATAGCCATGTTCGAAGGCGATTGTCTTGAAAAACCAAATGAGATTCTTATTTATACTGCTTTCGATTTTCCCAATTTAGGCAAAGGTAAAATCGATGACGAAGCGCTTTTGAAGCGCCGTGAGGCGGTCAGTGAAAACGACCTGGCAAGTATCGTTTACACATCCGGCACCACCGGTGTGCCTAAAGGTGCCATGCTTTTGCATCGCAATATTTATGCCGTGCTCAAGGACCTGTGCGATCTTTGTAAATTCAATGACAACGACATAGCCTTTTCATTTTTACCCTTTTCGCACGTATACGAGCGTGTAGGCGGACAGTTTCTCTCTATTTTTCAAGGCATTCCTCTTGCCTATGCCGAGTCAATGGAGACCGTGCCGGTCAATTTAGCCGAAGTGAGACCGACGGTTTTAAATGCGGTGCCTCGCTTTTATGAAAAAGCTTATCAGCGCGTACAATCTCAAATTCGACATCTACCAGCAGCCCAACAGACTTTTACTCGCTGGGCAATTGGTATTGGAATGCGTGCCACCAGACAAAAATTGAAAGGAAAAGTCGCTCCAGATATTTTAGACCGTATTTACAAAACCGAACTTAGAATCGCAGACAAGTTAGTTTTCTCAAAAATAAGAGAGCGCTTTGGGGGCAAACTGCGCATGATGACTTCTGGTGCAGCGCCACTTGCAAATGAAGTGCATATTTTCTTTGAAGCAATCGGCATGCAAATCATCGAAGGTTATGGACTGACTGAAACCTGTGCACCGCTTGCCTGCAACACTCTTGAAGACAATAAATTTCATACCGTTGGCAAAGCGCTTCCCAGTTGCGAAGTCAAACTAGGCAAAGATAATGAGCTGCTCGTTAGAGGGGCAAATGTTTTTGCCGGTTACTATAAAAACGATGAAGCTACTAAAGAAGCATTTGATTTGGATGGTTTCTTCAAAACCGGTGATATAGCCGAAATTGACGATCAGGGTTATATCAGAATCACAGACCGCAAAAAAGATATCATTATCACTTCTGGCGGAAAGCATGTGGCTCCGCAACTTATAGAAAATCTTTTCAAGGGAGATCCATTGATTTCTCATGTCGTCGTATACGGTGACAGACGCAAGTTTATAACAGCTCTTATTTCGCTCAATCAAGAAGGCGTAAAGAGTTTCTGTGATAAGAATGGAATTCGCTTTACTAATATCGAAGAAGCTATAGAACTGGAAAAAATCAAAGCCGAAATTGACAAAACTGTTCAGGCTAAAAACGGCAAGCTTGCCAGTTTCGAGCGAATCAAGCACTATTGCATTTTAAAAGAAGAATTCTCAGTCGAGAATAACGAACTGACGCCAACCATGAAAGTGAAGCGCAAAGTAGTTATCGAAAAACACAAAGACTTGCTGGACAATCTTTACGAAAAAGACGACTTGCAAGCGCAAAAAACGTAGACGGGTAAAAATAAGAATAAGGCCCTTATATTAATTACGCTTTACATTCTCTTGGCAACTAGATACAATAATGGCGGCAAATTGTTTTTCAAGTTTTGCCAAACCGGGCAAAAGCCCACTTACTAAAATACCCCAGAGAATTCCGCAAAAGGCTTTGCCGAGGAAAATCTAGCTATGTTTGAATCAATTGGACGAGGTTTTAGGCTAATTTGGGCCAGCGTCAAAATGGGCTGGCACGATAAGCGCTTATTGGTACCGTCCGTTCTCACTGTCGTGAGCAACTTCTTCTTCGCCATTTTGATGTTCTTGCAAGCCAAGACCGGATTTGGAGGTCAGTCTTCCGAGGCTAATCAGTTCGCCACTCAAGGCGGCAAAATTTTTGCTCCTGGCGGCAATCTGCACGAGAAAATTGGATTTCTGGGACTAAATGGACCAATGGATCCATCTGGAATGACTGGACTTAGCGGGGCCGTTTCAAACGATGCAGTGATGGCAGTGACAGGCATTTTATGCGTCTGGTGGCTAACCAATAGAGTTTTAGAGGGTATCACCACTGCACTTGTTTATAGTCATTTGACTGAAGGCAGGGGTACCGGACGTTTTTCCACCGCAGCGCTTGCAGTGCTAACCAGCCTTCCAGCCATTATTATGCTGGGACTTGTCACTCTGGCAGCCAAACGAATCGCTGGCTGGTTGCGCCACAAACAAGGCTCAGGTGGAGTATTTGGATTTGGTTTTAGTTTTCTTGCCGGTATCATAGAGATTTTCTGGACTTTGGCTCAACACTTGATTCTTCCAGCCATTGTGATTGAGGGCACTTCATTCTGGGGCGCCATGAAACGAGCCGACAAAATGGCACAAGGCAATTTGCTCACAATCGGTGTGGGCGAGGTTGGAGTCGACGTCATATGCCGTGGTTTTAGCGCTCTGGTCTATGCCATTGGAGTCGGCGGTTTTGGAGCATTCTATTACTTCCAAATGCCAATGACCGCACCACCTGTTATTGCTGCTGGAGCGGCCTGGATGGTCCTGCTCATTTTCACCACCGCCCTATCCATATATATACGCGCCGCTTTTTACACTTGCTTATACGTCTGGGCAATCACTGCCGAAGAAGTGGAAGAAGCTATGCGTCATGACGTTGCACCCCCGGCTCCACTTGCAGGTGTCTTTGGTAAAGAATCGAAGCTGCCAGTGGGTAAAGCTTGAATTCAAAACTAAATATTTGCACCAGATTTAGTACCAGCTAAAAATTCAAATTAGAGATCTTTGGCTAAAAAGATTGGGTTGTCACCATTCTTTTGCGACCGTTCTGTCGCGGCTTCCAATGCGCCAAGCAAAAGACCTAAGTTTGCGCCATCATGCGGAAAGCACGCCACACCCATTGATTTGACAAGCAATTTACCAGGAGCTGGATTTGCCTGTGTGGCACGAAGTACGCGCTCAGCCATGGTGGCTGCAGCAAAGCTATTGAGTCCAGAAATACTGACCACGATGTCGCCTGAGTCGTACTGAAAAACAACGCCATTGAACTCCTGGACAGACTCGATAGTTTTGACAAGATCGCGATACTGATTGGCGATGTTAATGCGGCTTGTATTGCCTGGGTTTGTTTTTTCTTGATAGGGCGAGTTTTGCAATTTACACAAAAGCAATGCCAGATTGCGGTCGGGCGAAAACTTAATGGCATAATCGGTCAAAAACAAAAAGGCTTGATAGGTATAGAGTCCAGATATCTGATTTGTAAGCTGGTTGTTTATAGCCGAAATGGCAGATGTATCGAAGACTTTGGCAGTTATGTGGCTCTTTTTCTCGACTGGTTTGCTCGAACTTACTTTTAATACTTTTGTTTTTAAAAGATTAGTGAAAGCATGAATGCGCAAACTGTCCGGCATTCTAATGATTGTGCATAAATCATCGACGGTTTTTTTTCCGTCGACTTGCAGATAGATTGTTTTGAGCAGACGCAAATCAACCGGTTCGCCCTTTGTCACTATTTCTTCAAACTGAGCCTCGCTCAAATTTGCGTCCGATTTTTGAAGCACTGCCTCTGGACAATAGCCAGAACCTATAAGAAAGTCGTTGAAGTCCATCAACAAGACCCCTTCTAAAATCAACAGTTCAAGACTGCGATTAATAGTGGATTCTTTGGTTGAAACCTCTTCTTCAAAAGTAAAGTCGCCTGTTTTCCAACTAATTATTTTGAGAAAACATTCTTCACCCTGCCCCTTGTTGCCTTCGGCATGAACAGGTTTTCCGTCGTTAAAAAATATTTGAAAGGATTCTCCAGGACGGGTGATTGAAAGTTTGCCAGACATGCGCCCAAGTGAAATAGACTGAAGCAAATTGGTTATGTTTAGGACTTTCAGATTACCGTTAAGGGCAGCCTTTTTTACAGTCAACTGCTCCAATTCGTCTGAAGGTACACTGTCATAGGTTTTTTCTAAAATCTTGCGCGCTACACTCATGCGCGCTTGGGTCATTTCAAAGGGTTGGGGTCTTTGCCCACCAGTAGAAGATTTTTGGTCTTCGCCAGGATTATTAACGCTTTGACTTATGCGTTCGACAATGGTTTTGGCGCTATCGCTAACTTCGGTCCAAACTTTGACCTTTTCACCATTTTTAACAAATTGGAGAGTCCACTCAAAAGAGTAAGTTTTAGCCATATATTTGACTGAAATCTGGTACTCACGTTGTAGAGTGTTTTCTTGCCAGCCAAAAGTGGTTTTCACCGCTTGTTTCTGCGCACTTTGCGCCATAATGCGTTTGAGCGTGGCAAGATCAGGTCTGGCATCCAGACGCTGAACTTTTTCTACTTCTCCTGGCCATTTAAACATCAATTAGATCTTCCCCCAAAAAGGGCCAGAACAAACGCTGCCAATAATTGTAAAATTAGTGGCATGAGTAATACTAAACCGAGAATCATAGGACTTGACATTGGCGATAAGCGTATAGGAGTAGCCATCTCAGATCCGCTTGGTTACACAGCCGCTGGGCTAGAGACAATCGAGCGCGTCAGAATCAAAGATGACGTGCGCAAAGTAAAAGAAATTGCCGAGCGCCATGGCGCTATCGAAATTGTCGTTGGTTTGCCATACAACATGGACGGTACATCTGGCGAACAAGCTGAGAAGGTTCGCTCCTTTGCAAGTAAACTAGCTCGCGCTTCTGGTCTTCCTATTGTTTATGAAGATGAGCGCTTGAGCACAGTCTCAGCTATTCGCTCTCTTGTACTTCAAGGTGTCAACACCGGCAAAGAAAAAGGGCTTGTGGACATGCAAGCTGCAGCTATTATTCTACAAAAGCACTTGGACAGGAAAACTCCGCAGACTACAGCTTAAGGTCTTGTCACCGAATATGGTGCTGAATTTTTTGCGGCCAGTTGGCCTTTTCTTAGAATTTGCAACGACTGTGCATAGTCTTTAAGCAAGCGCTCACACTCGGGTCCCGAACTACACTTACGAGCTTCAAGCAAGTCTTTCTCCGCCAGGTCGAATTTGGCATCATAAATATAGAATTTAACTCGTTGTAGGCGAGCAAGAGCAAATCTTGGGTTTAACGATAAAGCCATCGTGGCGCAATCTACATCTGATGAGAGCCTTGGCGCACCGGATTTGTAATTTGGAGCGTAAAACAGAGTCGCAGCAAGATTATTGTTGAATTGACTTAAGTTTTCGACCATTTTTGCATCGCTCAAGAATTGCTCATAAGTAGTTCCGTCTTGAGCATTAGAAACATTTATGTCTGCAATCAGAACCTTGCCGTGTTTCTTTCTGATTTTTAGATTTAGGACGAATTCTTTGCATGGCATGTTGTTTTTGGACACTTCTATCAATAACAATCGACGCGAAATCAAAGTACCGCGTCTGTCTAAGCGTATCATTTCCTGAATAGGACAGTTTGAAATGTTGGGGACAATTGAAACATCAAAGGGCACGAGTGATACTTTTCCGTTTTGATATATATCGGCACCAGAAGATAGAAATATCTGGTCGAATTTGGCTTGCGCTTTTCGGGTCATCATCGAATGAACAGTGTCGAGCCAATTGTCTGATTTAAATGGGTCCGCCTCATAAACTAATTTGACGAATTGGTCGCTTATATGAGGCGAGACTTGCGATACTTCCATTTGATCCGCTTCTCTTTGCTGTTCGCACATCACAGAGAAAAAGTGCACGGCATAACCAATCATGCCAATGTAGAGCCCCACTAGTAAATAAAGGATGAAGGGCGGCTGTCTGAAAGCGAACAAGCGCGATAGATGTTGTAGAAACATAGATTAAATCACCCGTGGCAGAACGGACTAGAAGGCAATACTTTCAATGTAAACTAAAAATTAGCGTTTGTCGGTAAGGCAAAATACTTTTGCTTGCATTTAGACCTGAAATCCCACAACTAAGTGACACCCTCTAAATGATTAGTGATCTAAAAATAAAAGACCTGTTCGATTCCTGTGAGTTTTTTGCCAGTTCTAAAGCTTATTCATCGTTTTTATTTGAGACCAGTAAGGACTTTGTCGCAACTCATCCATAATAGTCTTCCAGGCTTTAGCTTTGCCTTTGCGATTTTTGGGCCATGCTTTGTCAAAAAAAACTCTGGCTTCTTTTGCTCTGCCCAGGTAATAGCGACTAACTATTTCGTCTATCAATTCTGCTGGAATCTCAGTGCTTTGACCATGAACATCGAAAGCGTCTTTAATTGAGGCAGCATCACTAAGCTCGGCTTCAGCACCTCTTTCTCTCATCTCTTTTTTATCGAGTGTTAACTTGCCTTTGCTGTACTTGAGGGCTACGCACGGAGCAATAGCACGCGCACCTGAGCTGGGAAATGGCTCCTGGAAAGCCACTGTAAATTCGCCATTCTTTGGTTTTTTTATTATCTCTGGTGGATCGTTGAATGTTGTGAAAGTCTTATCCACTTTTGGTTTGGCGCTATCCAATGGCACAATCATATATTCATAGATAGAGTCTGAATTTTGAACTTGAATAACCATCAATTTTTCTGGTCCAAAAATATCTGGTTGAAACAACGATACTTGAGCATTAGGTTTTATGTCTATGTGCGCGAGTTCTTCGTGTTCGCGACTGAGATCAACTGAACCATTTAAGGTCTTGGTGCCATTTTTGAGTTTGACTTTATAGTCGCCAACTTCTTGTGTGCTAAATTCGGATCCATCACGCCTTAGACTTCCGGTTTCATCCATTTCTTTTACATTTTTGGACTGGTCCAGATTCTCCTTCTTTGATTCATCTTCACTCGATGTTGCTTCATTCTCGTCAACTATGACATTGACTTGTGTCACTGCATCTCTGCTTCTAGTGCACGACGAAAGAGGCAAAATACAAAGAATTAAAATCAATACAAAGATCGATTTTTTAGTTCTCAATCTTTGATTCTCCACTTTTGAGCAAGCACAAAAAGGAGATGCCATAAATCACTATTGTTATTAAAAGCAAGCTTCTGATGCCAGTGTAGGTTGCCACATATTCGAGCAAACCGCCAATGACGGCTCCAAGCATATTGAATGCTAGTCCGACACTGGGTGTTTTTTCTCGATGGAATGAACCTGAAAAAATAAGACCGGCAAAAAATATTGGTATCGCCGAGAATATCGCAGCAAGACTGCCACCAACTATCATACCAATTGAAGTAAAGCGCTCAATTGGTGTGAAATAAGTTAGAGCAAGAGTGGCTATAAGGCCTGCGTAAAGAATTTTAGGTTTGAATAGTTCAGGCTTTTTCAATATTGCCATATTGGACAAAATGATGGCAATTAACACCGACAAAATACAAATTGAATTTACAAGCCAGGTGGTGCCAAAGACTAGAGCCAGTCTGTCTATTATTGACAGTTCGAGTAATAAAAAGCCCGAACCTAAAAAGAATAATTGCCAGCGTGAGGCGTTTGCATTGGCTCTGACGCGCTTTCCGCAAGCTAGCCAAGCCAGTGCAAGCACAAGCACGTTGACGCCCAGATAAAGCGGGTCAAAAACTGTTGGGTTTAAATACAAAAATGGCCAGTCATCGGTGGAAGGACGGACTCCACTTGTATCCATGTTAGTGAAATCTTCAAAGCCTTTGCTTGCAAGAGCATCTATTTTTTGTTTCTGCTCTGGAGTTACTGGTGCCATTAAGTGCCAGACAGATGTTTCACGCTTTTTGAAAATAATAGGTTTTGTTTTGTCACCAGCAGCTATGCGCAAATTTGATGCAATGCGCTTGGACAAATAATCTTCCATGGCAGAATAAGAGATGCTGAGCAACCCACCTGGTGCTACGTGATTCAATGCATCACGCAAGCCGTCTGCAGTGTAGACATAATCGTCTAAGCGCACAGACAAAGAATTGCCTGCCACTGTATGAGAGTCGAGCAACCCGGTCAAAACTAGGTCATATTTTAAATCTGGATTTTGTCTCAAGAAAGCACGACCATCGTTAACTATTACGGTGACACGCGGGTCGTTATAAGCTTTCTCTGGGTGTACTTCATGCCCGAGCTTAGCCATAAGAGGATCGATTTCGACAGCGTCTACATGTTCGGCGCCATGACGCAGAGCGGCTGCAACGTCGTTACCTGTCCCGGAGCCAAGAACAAGAACGCGTTTTGGCTTGATTAGCTCATAAGGCAAATTGTATTGGTTAAAAGCGAAATTTTCTAAAAACTCTTTTTTAGAAGATTTATCAATGAAATCTTTCGATAAATTTAGAGGCTCCTGGAAGAATGCTTTGTTTACAGTAATATTTTGACCGATTAGTTCTTTTTTGTTCTTATCTAAGAATATAGGTGAAACTTCAAATCTGTGATATGGCGACCACAAAGTGCGTGCCTGAGCATTGAATTGATCGGCGCCGACCACACCTCGACTTGGCACCATTAGTGGCACTATGACAGCTAAGACTAAGGCAATGATGGCTGGAATTCTTTTTGAATTCTGGTCTTTAAATATTATCCACGCAGCCGGGATACCTGCCACGAAAAGCCACAATGAAGGAGGTGTGCAAAAGAAAGATAAAACAGCAAAAGTTAAAATCCCAAGTGTAGAACCAATTAAATCTATAGAATATGCTTCAAGTGGTTTGAACTCATTGAATAGCTTTCCTAATTTTTCGCCGATTGCTGCAAAAGTAACAGCAATAAGTGTGATAAAGAAAAAGAACACCACAAGCGATATTGCCATATATGAGTTGACATCGCTTAATGCGTTAGCCGGAGGGTGAGTGGTGTCCCACCATGAAAAGCTTATTTGTGTTCTCATCCCGGGTGCCATAACCCAAGTCAGTCCCGTCCAGTCGCAAGTAGCAACTAGAGCTACAAATAGTAAAAGTAGAAAAGGAAAATAAGTAAATAAATTGAATTTACGATTGCTCTCATGTGAGTCGCGCATAAAGCCAAAACCAAGCCCAACATAACAAGCAATGAGGGGAAAGTTTTTATATATACTGAACGCTCTGACTTCTGATCCAAGCCAGCGAATTACAACTAGTTCAAGAAAGAGTCCAACAAAACTCAGCCAGAAAAGTTGTAATGCAGTGCTTTTTTGGGAGTGCAGTTTTAACGTGGTTTCCTCAGTCATTCGTCTAATTCTTCCTGTTCATATGCTTTTGCCAGTTCGGTCAAATTGCCCATAATGCGCTGCAATAAGTATTGTGATTCTTCCATCATGTCTGCTTTGATTTGGTCGTCAGATGGTTTTGGAATGCTATCTGCCATTTCATCATAGTTTTGTGCTTCTTCCAGTTTTTCTTGTGAACGACATAAAGCAGCAAGTCGCATGAGCAAACCTCTCACTCGCCAGTGATTGGCGCCCTGCTTTTGCATTCTTATTTCCATTGCTTTTTTAAGCAGACCTTCCACCATTGAGATTTCTTGCGCAGACTCATAGAAAGTGGCAATGCGCTCGTAAGTCCCAGCATATTGAAGATCCGATTTTACAGCTTCTTCGTTTTTTGAAAAAATATCTAGAACACGAGCGGATAGGTCAATTGATTTTTCAAATTCTTGTCCGCTCCAAGCCATGGTCGCCTGATCTATTAATTCCTGCGCCAGGGCGAGTGTATCTTCGCCATGTAAGAATGTGAGTTTTTCCAGATATTCTTTTTGAACTGCGTTTGCTTCTTCGTATAAGCCACGCTTACTTAAAGTGTAAGAAAGCATTCGTAACGATTCAACTACAGTTTTATGATTTTCGCCATATTTTTGCTTGAACACCTCAACTTGTTTGCGCATCAACGTTTCGGTACTGTCAGGTAAAGCGTTTTTTTTGTCAATCACATCGGCTTGTGCCTTAACTAAGTTAGATGCTTCGAAGTCGCCTGCCATTGACAAACAGAGCGATAAATGACGAAGAGATTTGGCCAGATCTGGATTGTCCATTCCAAGAATTTCTTTTTTTGCTCCCACTGCTTTTGAGAAGTGCTCTTGAGCATTGGCATAGTCTTTGAAAGTGATATAAATACTGCCAGCACAGTCATGTACATTTGCACATTCTATGCTTTTGGGTCCGTAAATTTTTTCCATACGCGCGATGCCAAAGTTAATTACTTCAATAGATTTGTCTCTATTTTTTTCTCTGCAATACAAGTCAGACAAAAGTATAAATGACATCGGGTCACTGTGATTTTCGTCGGCGATATTACTTTCTATAAGTGTCTTCACGCGATCTGCCATGGTTTGTGAATCTTTGTCGCGTCCCAATTTTTTATAAACTAAGGCGACATTATTTATAATTTTGATTAGAGCCGGATTGTTTTTTCCAAGGTACCTTTCACGCGATGCAAGCGACAGTTCAAACTGAGGCAGCGCATCTTTGTATTTTCCTTGCTCCAAATATATGCCGCCCAGATTATTTGCGACAAGTGACTTGGTTAAGCTATTTGCACCATAGGCAGTGTCGCAAATGGTAAGAGCTCGTTTTAACAGTGTTTCTGCTTCCTCAAATCTGCGTAGGCGTTGGTTGAGCATTCCCAGATTGGAAAGCGTACAAATCAAGTCAGGATGCACACGTCCAAGTGCATCTTCTTTTATTTGCAATGAACGTTTTTGCATTTCTTCAGATTCTAGCAGGCGACCATCGGCATAAAGAATAAGAGCGCAATTGCCAAGCGACGCGCCATAATAGCGACCCTTTTGTCCAAAGATTTGCTCGCGCTTACTAAGACCATCTTGAAAATAAGTTTCGGCTTCGCGTGCATTTCCTTTTCGCCAGGCAATTTCGCCTAACTGGTCAATCGCCGAGGCGAGTTCGTCTTTGCAATTTTGTAGATCTTTATCTTCCAAAATCTCCGTTGCCAGTTCTATCGCTTTTTTGTAATTTGACTCTTTCATATATATGCCAGACAAGTTTTTCTTGGCTTTGGCTCTATATTGGATTTGGTCTTCTGGAATTTTTTTGTTTAGCTCTTTTAGTGCTTCTTCTAATACTTTTTTGCCAGTTTCAAAATCACCCACTTCGCTTAAAGTGCCACCAAGTTCGGTTTTTATCATCGCGATTTCAAGTGCACTGGCTTTCTGATTCTGAGCTTCAGCTAGAGCCTCATTCAAAATTTGCAAAGAAAAAACATAATCACCATCTTCAAAATGTTTGACGCCCTCGCTTTGTTTTTGCTTGAAACTCATAGCGCTCTAGTCTCCCTGACCGGTCAATTTTGCCACTTTGTTTATAGTTTGTTTTTGGGCTAGTGCTTGCTCGTTTTCAGGCTCTAAGTCTAGTATCCGCTCTAGGTAATGTTTGGCTTTTATGTAATCCATTTGGATGGCGTGACAATTAGATAGATGCAAAAGTGCATTTATATAACAAGGATTAAGTTCTATAGCCTGTTCAAGCAATTTCTTTGCTTCTTCAATATTGCCTTCGCTCAAAATCAGACTGGCTAAATTACTAAAAGGCCACTCAAAATCTGGATACTCTTTTGTCAAACGCCACCATATTTGCTTAGCTTGTTTTGGGTTAGTCAACATATTGTTGTAACCTTCAATATTTGCCGCAACAGCTTCTTGAGGCACTTCTTGTAGTGGCAGTCTGGTCTTAAGAAAGGTCAGAGATTTTTGAGCAATATTGCCCTGTTCGTCAAATTCCATTGCTAATTGCAATGACTTTCGTGATTGACCAATCCAGCCTATAGCTTTGTATTGCTTGCCAAGTTCAAAATACTCTTGGGCACTTAATCCACTTGGTACTTCTTTTGGTGGCATTTGGGAATCCATCATGACCTGCGCGGAAGCGATATCGACATGGTCGTACCTCCGCCCTCCTTGCTGATTGCGTTGATTTCTCCCTCATGTGCGTCCATAATTTGTTTGCATAAATATAGTCCAAGCCCTGTTCCTACAGCTTGACCTTTGCCTTTCTGGCTGCGCCAGAAACGTTCGAACATAAAGGGTAATTCTTCTTCTGAAATGCCAATACCTGAATCCTTAACGAATACGCTCACTCTATTTGGTGTTTCTTCACCCCAGATTTTGATACTGCCACCTTGGGGCGTAAACTTAATGGCATTATCGATTAAGTTTAAAAATACACGTCGTATGGCAAAAACATCGGCTGTGACACTGCCTTGATTGCGAGGCAATTCGATGGTTAAGTCTATATTGCGTTGATTGGCTAGTACAGATAACTCTTCAATACAATCAAATGCAATATCGAAAGCATAAGCCGACTCAAGGGCGAGATCTGGTTTGGAAAAATCGTAGCGATTCACTTCAATTAAGTTTTGCACCATACGTAGAATGCCTTGATTGCTTCGCCTAAGCATAGTTAAGACTTCGGACTGCGATTTATCCATATCGCCAATTGTTCCGTCCATCAATAACTCAAGCGTTTTATCTGCGCCGATTAGTGGTGTTTTTAAATCGTGAACAAGAGTGGCAAGAAAATCTTCTTTTTGTTTGTCGTTTACATTTTTTTCTTCTACTTCCATGGTAGATATGCAAACTCCAATTATTTGCTTAAATTTGTCTTTGAGCGGCCAGGCGGCAAGATCCCAGAATACATGCTTATGTCCATTACCATTTGCATCGCCGTATTCTATTTTTTGTCCGTTTAACTGCAGGGTTTCTTGTTTGGCTAAAACCATTTGCAAAAACTCTTTGCTTACAGCAGGTATCACTTCATAAAATACTTTTCCTACGAGCTCACCTGGTAGCAGCCCTAGTTGATCTGCTACTACTGGTGGTGCTTTAGTAATGACGAAATTAGTATCTAGTTTCCATACTCCAATTGGAGAACTGTCCATGGTGGAAACAGATTCTTCAGCTCTAGAAGAGCTGCGCGAGATAGTTTCGAACACAAGCTTCGGCGCACTTATTTTTTGTTTGTTCAAACTCTCTTGTCTGTAATTTGTCACGCCAGATTCACCAACATCGGTGCAAAATCCAATATGACCTAGAAACTCACCCTCCTCGCCAAGTAAGGGAGTTCCTGATTCCATGATTGTTCTATAAGTGTTATCGTTGCGCTTCATTCGATATTCGACATTGAATGCAACATGATCGCTCAATGCTTGTTGCCATGCGCTTTGAATTTTAGTCTTGTCTTGTGGATGCATGTGCGAAAGCCAGGTTTCATAGCTAAGACTACTAGTCTCGATACCAATGAAATCAAGCCAGGCTTTGTTGAAATAATTGCGCGCACCATCTGCGTCGGAAATGAAAATCATCTTGCTGATAGAATTTGCAAGTTGCTTCGTGCTTTCGCGATAGCCCGATATTTCCATTGAATTTTTTATTTTTTCGGTCATGTCTCGAAAAATAATCATTGTTCCAACCACTCGCTTAGAGCGGCTGTGCAAGGGCGAATAATATGGCTGGAAATGAAAAGTTTGCCCTTTGTTTACGAGCATTTTATTTTGACCGACAAAACTATATCCTTGCAATGTACGGGCAATTTCGATATTCATTTCGTCAATATCAAAAGTGTCATACGACACCACAATATTGGACAGAATCTCAGACAACACTTTACCTAAGACTTCTTGATGTTTGTAATTGAACATACGCTCCATAGCGTGATTCCAGAGCATGATGCGATTTTGCAAATCGAGCACCACAATGCCATCAAAAGTGTTGGTCAAAATTAAATCGCTTGCTTGCGATAAGACCTGAACATTTGCCAGTGAGCGCTCATAAACGCGATAAATTGTCTTGATCAATTCGCTTCGATTAAGTTGAACTTGGGCAATCACATCTTGAGCGCCAAGGCGAATGAGTTCAAGCGCATCGCCTTCACTTTGAGATTCGGAAATGACAATAATTGAGCTTCTAGGTGCTGCTGCGTGAATTTTTCCCAGAGCTTTACTTGGATCGTCGCCTGTCAAAGACGAGTCTAGGATAACCACATCGAAATTGTCGTTGCGTAGTTTGACTAAACAATCGCGCGGCGATGCAGCATGCTCCAAGAAAAAGGAGGTCGTACTGTCCTGAAAGCTGTTTTCGAGCATATTTAATATGTCGTCAAACTGCTTTTGTTCGACTGTGGCTACTAAAACTTTCACTTAAGTTCGCTGCCTAATGCTTAACTTTATTTCCAACGCTTCAATCTGAGTTTATATACACATCTTATGTCTAAGACAAAACACTTTACTTAGACACTGACAAAACTTTGTTTGGCGAGCCAATGGGGTATAATTTCGACCTTATGAGTCCCATTTACATCGCATTACTAGTAATCACCACCCTGCTTGCCGTAGGAATGATCGCACTTATTCTTGTCCACTCGCCCAAAGGCGAAGGCATGGGCGGCATAGGCGGTTCAGCCAGTATGTTTTCAACCAAGCGCGGGGCGGAAGCTGGTTTAGACCGCATTACCTGGGGCTTCAGCATCGCTTTTCTTTTGTGCTGCATAGTGCTGGGCTTCGGTCTGGTTAAATAGCCATGGCGTTGCCTGCGCAAGAACAGAAACACGCTTTTGTCCATGCGCAATTCGAGCGTATTGCCGCAAAATACGACCTTACTAACGATGTTATTAGCTTTGGCATGCATCGACTCTGGAAAGAGCATGCTGTACAACTTCTTTTGAAGAACGCCCAAAATACTACAAATCCACAAATGCGGTCCTACTTAGACGTTTGTTGTGGTACTGGCGATTTGTCGCTTCGAATCGCAAGTAAATTGCAAAAACAAGACTCTGTCACAGGGCTTGATTTTTCAGGCAATATGCTTGCTTGCGCCTTGCAGCGACTTCAAAAAGCGGGCGATGCAATTTCATGTAAAGTTAACTTTGTCGAGGGGGACGCCCAAAACCTGCCTTTTCAGCCAGACCAGTTTGATGGCGCCATAATTAGCTTTGGCTTGCGCAATCTGACCGACTTGCCTTGCGGAATTGCTGAAATGACCCGCGTAGTCAAGCAAGGCGGGATAGTGCTCAATTTGGATTTGGGAGAGGCGCAAGGTCCTATTTTTGCTCCGCTTTTTGCTATGCATTTTGATGTGGTCGTGCCGATAATTGGCTCTATTCTGCAAAACGACCGCTCTGCTTACACTTATTTGCCAGAATCCAGAACCACTTATCCAAAGCCTTCAGGGATAAGCAAAATTTTCAGCGAAGCTGGACTGTCCGATGTCAAGCATATTGCTTTAGCTGGTGGCTCGGTGGCATTGCACACCGGTCGGGTGCCTTAGAGTTATGGCCAAATCTATTCTGGTTTCAGTTGGTGACCATTCAGCCGACAAGCACGCCGCCGCCATAATAAAAGAATTGAAATTGACTCATCCGGATTTGAGCGTGCGCGGAATGGGCGGTCCGTTGATGAAAGCGGCCGGAGTCGACTTGATTTTCAATCTAGATGACTTGAACGTGCTTGGCATAGTCGAAGTTATCAAGTTCTTGCCTCGCCTCCTTTCTATGGAGAATCACATCGTAAAAGAGGTGGAGGCTGCGCCACCAGACTTGGTTTTGCTCGTTGATTATGGCGGCTTCAATATGCGTCTTGCCAAAAAATTGAGAGCTAAATATCCCAAGTTGCCAATTTGCTATTTCATCTGTCCCCAGGTGTGGGCATCAAGACCATGGCGGGCGAAGGCTCTTGCTAAAAATATTTCTAGATTGCTAGTTATTTTTCCTTTTGAAGAATTGCACTATGAAAAGGAAGGAATCAAAGCTACCTTTGTAGGGCACCCGCTTTTAAAACAAATAGGCGACTTGTCAAATTATCCAAACAAAGCTGAATTTTCTAAGAAAATCGGTTTCAATCCAGATAATGAGCTAATTTCAATCTTTGCTGGCAGTCGCAAACTAGAAATCAAAAATCACATGCCTGCCATAGTTGCGGCTATGGAAGAGCTTTTACAGACACGCCCTGGTATTCAATTTATTGTGTCCATGGCTAATGCCAACTTGCGTGCTGTGGCTGAAGCCGAGCTCCGGCGGTCATCTATAGTGGCCGAGCAAATTGGTAAAGCAATTTTCTTGATTGAAAACGACGATAATTTTAATGCCATGAACACCTCAGACCTGGTCTGGGCCAAGTCCGGCACTACTACTCTTGAAGTTAGTATGTTTGGCACGCCGATGATAATTTTCTACCGAGGCAACTGGATATCCTATTTTCTTGTTATCCTAGTCAAAACAATCAAGAATATCGGCTTACCCAATATTCTCGCCAAACGGCAATTGGTCCCGGAGTGCCTGCAATTAGATTGTCGTGCACAGCAGTTCATTCGATACACAAAAGATATGCTCGATGTGCCTGGGCTGCGCAAAGAAATTTCTCAAACGCTATTAAGTCTTCGCAATCAATTGGAGATGGGCGATCAGAAAATTGATTACGTCAAATCCTGTGCAAATGAAATAGACAAATATTTAGAAGTGCAAGAGGTCGCAAGTTCGAATTGAAAAACGGATTCACGCAAGGCTTTATGGACGGCGCCAAATTATATGGTCGCCTGCTTCGCTATATAAAGCCATACATGACCATGTTTGTAATTGGCTTGCTTGCAGCCATTCCCTCTGGAGCTATGGATGGTGTCATATCTCTCTTAGCCGGACAGGGTGTGCAAAAAATATTAGTAGAAGGACATAAGTCCAAGCTCTATTTTATACCAATTGCAGTGATGGGAATTGCCGTCGTACAGGGCTTCTTTCAATTTCTAGAAACATATTGCATAAGAAAAGTTGGCGCCAGTGCAATTGCAGATTTGCGCAACGAACTTTTTACGCACTTAGAAAAACAACCAATAAGATACATTCTTTCAACCAAATCGGGTGTGTTGGTAAGTCGCATTATCAATGACGTCAATATCATCGAAAACGCTATATCACAGGCGTTTCAAACAATGATATCGAGATTTATTACTCTCATTTCACTAGCATGCGTTTTGATATATCAAAGTTGGTATCTGAGTGTTATCGCCCTTTCTATATTTACTTTGATTGTGCCACCAGTGGCAATTCTAGGATCGAAAATCAGAAAGGCATCAAAACGGGGTCAAGAAGCCATCGGTGATTTGGCAGCGGTTTTGTCCGAATCTATTCAAGGCTCAAAAATAGTTACTTCTTTCAACTTAGAAGAGTATCAAATTGGCAAGTTCAAAGAGACTAATCGTGAGTTCTTGCGCAGCATGATTAAAGCAACCAAGTCAGAAGCTATTCAATCTCCCATTCTTACTCTTGTTGGTGCAGCCGGTATTGCCGCTGTAGTCTATGTAGCAGGTATGCAGGTAGTAAATCATGAACTTACAATTGGTGCACTTACTTCTTTTATAATTGCTTTGATACTTTTGTATTCGCCGCTCAAAACAATGGGGCGTGTCAATGGTATCGTGCAACCAGCTCTTGCTGCTGCGACTCGCATATTTGAAGTCCTAGATAAAGAGCCAGAAATGGTCGATAGCCCGGGTGCAATTGATTTGCCCAAAGGCTCGCATGACTTGAAATTGGACAAAGTCGGTTTTATTTATCCTGGACAGGAAAAACGAGTCTTAGACGATATTTCCATCGATATTCCATCTGGAACAATGGTGGCATTGGTAGGACTATCAGGTGCGGGAAAATCGACTATTGCAAATTTGGTGCCGCGTTTTTATGATGTCACTGATGGTGCCATTCTTATAGATGGAAAATCTCTGCCCGAATACACTATGAAGTCGCTTCGTAGTCAAATTGCTATGGTGACTCAAGATAATTTTTTGTTTCACACAACAGTGCGTGAAAACATTCGATTAGGCAAAATCGATGCAAGCGAAGAAGAAATTTTAGATGCTGCCAAAGCTGCTTACTGTCATGATTTTATTACAGCATTGCCAGAGGGTTATAATACCGAAATTGGTGAGCGTGGTGTCAGACTGTCTGGTGGTCAGCAACAGCGTGTCGCCATCGCCAGGGCTATTCTAAAAGACGCACCAATATTGATACTAGATGAAGCCACCAGTTCTTTAGATAACGAATCGGAAGCTTATGTGCAGAAAGCACTTAATAACTTGATGAAAAATCGCACCACTATAGTAATTGCGCACAGACTTTCTACCATTCGAAGCGCTGACAAAATACTTGTTTTGGATAATGGCAAAATTGCAGAACAAGGTACTCACGTACAATTGGAAAAACAAAACGGCATCTATGCAAGACTGCTTGCGGCTCAATTCGAGCGAACTTCTGCATTGACTTAAACTTTAAAAAGGAGACACTTAATGTCTTTTATTCGATTCGCTCTAACTTCCATGCTCTTATGTGGAATTATCGCTCCAGCCTATGGAATCGATTCTAAATCGAAAACGATTGCAGTACCAGCTATTATTAAACCTGCGATCGAAAAAATCAAAGATTCTAAGACACCAGTGATGCTACCAACATGGTTGCCTTCTAACTGCAAAGGACCGCTCGCAAGTGGCACTGGACCATTCACAGATGGTTATGAAATTTGGCTTGGTACCTGTAGTGCAGACACAACTCTTTTTGTAAGTGGTGGAAAAGGCAAAGCGACTAAGACTAAGCGTCCAATTAGACTATTAAATGGAAAAACAGCTTATATTCAGAGCTTGAAAGACTTTTGTTTGGAATGGTCAGACAAAGAGTGTGTTTATCGCGTGGGATATCCAAGCCGAGGCACTAAGAGCGATATCGCGATTTTGACTAAAATAGCCAATTCTATGAAACTGGTTTCTGTGGCTGCGAATTAGAAATATCCACCACAAATGGTGGCACCTTATAATCTTTAGGCATATAGTTGATTGGAATCGAAGTTAGATTTCCATCGCGTAGACACACGTATTGTGGTGACATGATTTCGACTTGTGCTTCATTGAACTTGTCTAGAATTTTCAGATGCAAGTCTGAATACACTTGAGGCAATTCGTTAGCAAGCCTTGTACAAGCGTTTATCTCATACGAGATGTAATAATCGTCCAAAGATGTTTGCAGAACAAACGGCTTGGGTTCAGCTTCAATACCTGGGCATGAAAGTGCAGCATCAATTAATAGATTTTGAATCTGTTCGTAAGGTGTTTCGTATCCAATAGTGACCGATGTATGAACCGTCAGTGTGCCAGTTCTTGCATGCACAGAGTAATTCATAACATTTGTATTTAAAATTTGAGCATTGGGAATTGAAACGATTTCGTTTTTCGGTGTTTTAATTCTGGTAACGAAAAGTGTTTTCTCAACTACGTCTCCAGTGCATTCACCGATTTTCACTCTGTCGCCTAGTTTAAAAGCATTAGTGTAAGTGAGCACTGTACCTGCCATCACATTGCCGACAACACCAGTCGAGCCAAGTGATACCAGTAAGCCTAAGAGTAAGCCTACTTGGTTAAATGCAGGCGACCCCCAGCCTGGCATGTAAGGCAGTGCCACCATTACTGCAATAACGCAAATGAGTCCACGCACAAGTTTGTATGTTGGCACCGCCCAGTCTGGGTCAAAGTCGGCAATGCGAATGGTTGAATCTTCAATGGCATTAAAAATAAATTGAGCAAAACTGTTTACTAGGTAAGCAATAATCACAATGCCGACTAAGGCAAGTGTTTCGGGAATGAAATCGATTACTCCATCGAAAAATGCGTGAACAGGTGCAATAGCGTTTGCAATTATCGCTTTGGATAAATGTCTTGTGCCTGGAAAAAAAGTTAGACACTGCAAGACGTAACCTGCGAAAATTAGAATAATTATCGTTATTTGAGCAAAGCGTGTAAGGCTTACTACAAGCTCGTATAAAGAGTGCTCGCCAATCAATTCAGCTTGTTGAATTTTAATAGCTTTGATTCTGTGTCCGCGCCATTCTTTTAATTTTCCAATTAATGACGTGGTAAGTCTTGTCACCAGGGCAAGAACAAAAATTAGTATCATAGTGCAAAGAAGCGTAAGCCCAACACCTGTTGCTATCGAGCCAGCATTGACCTTTTCGATACGCTGTGCAAGTGCATAGCGTATTTTGCCTGCAAAGTCGCGTGCAAGTACAGAGGGTGAGCTTTTGGCTACTCTTGCATCTTCACCAGATACGGTAGCAATGCGTTCTCTGCCAGAAAGAATATCTGTACCTTGAGCTGTTTCTAGTGTTTGAATTGAATTGATATCAAAATCAGACTCTTGAGACAAATGGCGCAAAATGTTTGAAGTGCGCTCAGCTCTTTCAAGTGGTGTCTTGCCATCAAAATTGGAATAAAAAACGAATAGTCGCTTGCCGTTTACGACGACTGCAGCACCTTCTTGCTGTTGTGGTTGAGCTGGGACCTGCTCCTGTGCTTGAGCTTCTGCCTGGGAGTGCGCTTGGGGCGCGGCGAACAAACAAGAAAAAATTACAGCAAAAAGACCGATACCAGCTGAAAGTCTGGACATTTTAGTCATGACAAATTCCGATCCCAAAAAGGGGGCACTACTATTTATTTACTGCCACTCAAGACCATCGCAGAATCCCATGACATCTAGATTAGTCTAAGAAGAGTTCGGCTTTGATTTTGAAATGATCGGCCAAGCGCTTGATGTGGTCGATCGTCAATTTCTTTTTGCCGCTCAAAACCTCTGACACTATCGATTGAGTCTCGAAAATATGTGGGACCATGTCTCTTTGCTTCAACTCGTGTTGTTGCATGAAAAAACGTACCATTTCTCTACCTTCCGGTTTTTCAAATGTGTGAATGGTGGACTCGTAATCTCTAATGAGCAGGGAAAGGACGTCCATGTAGTCGGACTCACCTGGTGAAAGTTTGCCTCTGTTCGAAGCATGAATGAGTTCCTCAAAGCGAGCAAGTGCTTTCTCATTTTGCTCGGAGCTTGTAATTTTTTTTAGGGGAAATTTTTTGACTGCAGCTATAAATTCATATATAGCTGATTCGCTAGAACTTTTTTTACTTTGCTTTATTCCATTTGTCATATTCTGCGTGGGTGAAGATCTCTTTGACATATAATGTTTGCTTTTGATAATTTACGGCTGCTATCAGTCTAATTTTATTGCCTTTGAGATCGAAGCAATATAGATCCCTGAATGGGATGTAATCTACAGACTTAAAATCGCGCCTTATTTCTTCTATGTTTTGCCATTGTGCAATTTGAACAGCAGTCTCCCAGGAACTCAAGGATGTCCGTGAATTAGCATGTTTGCTTTTGAAGGCTTTAATTTGATTAAAACCCAAAATTAGCATGAAGCCATAATCCCCACTATATCGTTAATCGCGATATTTTGTCAAGCGATGTTCAAACCGCAGTCTCATCACAATTCTGAATAGAAAATGCAAATCTCCGCAATAGATATTGGCTTGAAACTGGCAAGGGCTTGCTGGTTTCGTTCATGATATGATCTGCCAATACGTTATCAAATTCGGGAAAAATGTAATGACCCAGCCAAGCTATGCTGCCCAAATTGCGCAGGAACTCAAAGTCAATGTCAGTCAAGTCCAGGCTACCCTTGCGCTTTTGGCTGAAGATTGCACTATTCCCTTTATTGCCAGATATCGCAAAGAGGCGACTGGATCTTTAGACGAAGTCGTGGTCGCGGCTATTCGCGACGCCAATGAGCGCATGATTCAATTCGATAAGCGCAAAGCTGCCATCATCAAGTCATTGATTGAACGTAATTTGCTCACTGATGAACTAACAAAGAAAATTGAAGCAGCCGCAGTCATAACCGAGCTTGAAGATATTTACTTGCCGTACAAACCGAAGCGAAAAACTCGCGCAAGTGTCGCTCGTGAAAAAGGTCTAGAGCCACTTGCCACAGATATCTTTAACTACAAAATCAAAGACGTTAACAAAGCTGCCGAAACTTTTATAGACAAAGAAAAAGGTGTCGAAAATATTGAACAGGCACTCGATGGTGCTTGCGATATCATGGCTGAGTGGATGAGCGAACACGAACAACTTCGCAAACAGTTGCGACAGTATTGGGCAAAGAATAGTGTCATTACTTCGACCATGGCCAAAGGCAAAGAGCAAGAAGGGCAAAAATTCAAAGATTATTTTGATTGGAGCGAGAAAGTCTCTGCCGCTCCTTCGCACCGCATTCTTGCTATGTATCGCGGTGAAGCCGAAGATATTTTAAAAATTTCGGTTTATCCAGACTACAAAGCTGCTTTCGACATGATGCGCAATATTTTCATCCAAGGAAAAGGCGAGTGCACCGACCTTATTGAAGAAACTATCGAAGATGCATATGAAAGACTTTTGTCACCATCTATGGAGTCAGAGCTTCGTGCCGAACTTAAAACACGAGCAGATGTTGAAGCTATTCGGGTCTTCACCAAGAATTTGCGCGAATTACTCATGGCACCACCCCTGGGGCAAGAATCAATGATTGCACTGGATCCTGGTTTTAGAACTGGGTGCAAACTTGTTTGTTTGAGCCCGCAAGGAGACTTGCTCAAGCATGATGTTATTTATCCTCACATGGACGGTGCTGGTGCTGGCGCAACACAATCCAGGCTCAAAGCGGAGCAAAAAATAGTTGACTTAATCAAGGAATTTAATGTCACTGCCATTGCCATCGGAAATGGTACCGCTGGACGTGAAACTGAAGAGTTTGTTCGTATTATAGATTGGGCGAAACACAAGACTGATATGCCTCAAATTGTGATGGTCAATGAATCTGGAGCGTCAATCTATTCAGCATCTGAAGTGGCACGCGAGGAGTTTCCTGACTACGACCTTACTGTGCGTGGTGCAGTGTCTATCGGCAGACGCTTAATGGATCCACTTGCCGAACTGGTAAAAATAGACCCCAAGTCTATTGGTGTAGGCCAATATCAACACGACGTGGATCAATCGGCATTGCAAGCAAGTCTAGATGATACTGTGATGAGCTGTGTAAACTCTGTTGGTGTTGAGTTAAACACTGCAAGTAAACAATTGCTCTCATATGTATCTGGTCTGGGAAATCAAATTGCAGCAAACATAGTTAAATACCGCCAGGAAAATGGTCCTTTTAAATCGAAGGCTGAGCTTAAAAAAGTTGCTCGTTTAGGTCCTAAAGCATTTGAGCAGAGTGCAGGTTTCTTGCGCATTCGCGGCGCTAAAAATCCGCTTGATGCAAGCGGTGTCCACCCAGAAAGTTACGGCGTCGTTGAAGCAATGGCAAAAGACCAGGGAGTCAAACCAGCCGACTTGATGTCGAATACTGAGGCTCGCAAAAAGATTGAACTAAAGCTATATGTTAACGACAAAATTGGTTTACCGACTTTGAATGATATTATGCAAGAGCTCGAAAAGCCAGGTCGTGACCCGCGTGCCAAGCTTGAAGCAATTAAATTTGCAGAAGGCGTGCACTCAATGAACGATTTAAAAGAGGGTATGAAGCTTCCAGGCATCGTCACTAATGTCACCGCTTTTGGTGCTTTTGTAGATGTCGGTGTACACCAAGATGGGTTGGTGCATGTAAGTGAGCTTGCTAACAAGTTTATTAAAGACCCAAGCGAAGTTGTGACTGTGCAACAAAAAGTTCAAGTGACAGTACTTGAAGTGGATGTAAATCGCAAACGTATTTCGCTCAGTATGAAACGTTAGATTATTTGCGCTGACTGACAATATTCATTTTCGATGCCCATTTATTTAAGTCTTGTTTGAGTAAGGCAGCAGCCATCATATCTGGAAATAAATCAGGTGTGCAAGCGAAAGTGGGAATATCAAATGATGCAAACGTTGCTGCATTTTTATGATCGTACATTGGTGCACCTTCGTCACTGAGCGCAAGAAGACAAACTACTTTGGTGCCATTTTTAGCTATCTGAGCTGCACGCTTAAGCATTTCGGCTTGATTACCACCTTCAAATAAATCAGTAATCATCACAAGAACAGTATCTGTTGGACGACGAATGAGAGTCTGACAATGTGCAAGTGCCCTGTTTATGTCTGTGCCACCACCAAGCTGTGTACCGAATAATACTTCCACAGGATCTTGAAGCATTGGTGTCAAATCTACAACTGATGTATCGAAAACTACCAAAGATGTATTCACTGCCGCAATGGAAGCTAACACCGCTGCAAATATGCTTGAATAAACTACAGAAGTTGCCATAGAGCCGCTTTGATCTACGCACAAAATTATGTCGGCAAGACTTGAGCGTCTGCGTCCAAAGCCAATGCGACGCTCTGGGATAATTGTTTTAAATTCTGGTTGATAATGTTTGAGATTAGCTTTGATGGTGCGGTTCCAATCTATTTCGTTGTGGCGAGGTCTGAAATTTCGTTGTGCTCTGTTTAAAGCTCCCATTACTGCTTGTCTGGTTGGACTGGCTAATTTTTTCATGAGTTCGTCAACGACTTTGCGCACTACTTGTCGTGCTGTATCTTTGGTTTTGTTGGGCATGGCTCGCCCGAGTGATATCAAGGTTGAAACCAAGTGAACATCTGCTTCGACTGACGCTAAAAGCTCTGGCTCAAGTAGCATTTTTTGAATTTTAAGGCGCTCAAGTGCATCTTTCTGCATCACTTGCACAACGGTGGTTGGAAAATAAGTTCTTATATCGCCAAGCCATCTAGCTATTTTTGGTGCCGACGAACCAAGTCCTGCATTGCCGGCTTGTGATCCATCAGGTTTTTTGTCTTCGACTTGGGCGTCGTACAAAGCCGATAGTGCACCGTCTATACGACCGTCGTCACTGGTTAACTGAATGCCGATACCGTCGCACTGGTTTGCACCTAGAATAAGGCGCCAGCGTCTTAGCCGCTCGTCACTTGCGATGGTGCTCATTCACTTTCCCTCAAACCAAGAAGCATTGCCACCGTGGGCAAGACCATTCGTGCGCGCTCTTCATTTACTTTTGTAGTCTTGTGACTCTTTGGTGCCAGAACTTGGTCCTGACTTATACGCTCGCCTATTTGGCGACGCTCAGGCGGTGTGAAACTCGAAAAAGTCCTTCGCATTAAAGGCAGTATTTGCAAAAATTGATCGTTGTTTAAACCGCAAACCCACGAGTCGACAATTTCAAGCAGCGCAATATCGTGAATTAAAACTAGACCGCTTCCATGCAAGAAGCCTTCAGCAAAAGCAGCCGCGCGTCCAGGATCCTGCGCAAGCGATAGAGCTAAACCGAAATATCTTTGAATTTCGTCTTGACTAAATATTTTTCCATCAAGCAACAAGCGAGCCGCTCGTCCAGCAATCAGTCCGTGCATATTTGTATTAAGTAAAAGTTTTTGCAAACACTCGTGCCACAGATTCAATTGGTCGCTTTCATTCAATAAACTAATGGCTGAATTGACCTGAATGACATTGTCAAAAACAACTGCTGCTGAATCATCGTTTAAAGAGGAGCAGTATGCAGGCAGCCCCGCGCAAATGCGCGCCACCATACTGTCTAATACACCCAATACTGTCTCAACATCTGTTTTGCGCACATTACCGTATCTGGCAATTTGTGCAAGCGGCGTAAGTGCCGTCATCAAGTGCGAAATATCACTTGCAGTCGCAGAGACCGACTTCACTTTGTCCATTACATATTCAGTAGCTTTGGGCAGATCTGCAAGCAAAACCACATCTAAAAGCTGGGTGAGATCATACAAAGTTGGATCTTTGTCTGCGTGGTCACGCACTTTTGCTTCGGCCGCCTCAGACACAGTGCGCCCCCAGACACTTGCTTCAATAAGAGTAATGACAAATTCAGGTTCCCATCTGAGGCTCCAAACCTCGTGGAAAGTACCGCTTTTGCGTTTGTTTTTTTCTATAAGTCCCCATTTGATACCAAGCAAATTGAGCCTGTGTAACAAATGACTTCTTTGACGGTCAATGTCTTTGCGCAAGTCTAGATCTAAGCTTTTCTCGCCAGTTTCCGCTTTTAATCGCAAGCTTTTTTGTTGCGATTCTAAGTCTTTTGCAAGAGGTGTGCCTTGTGTCTCTGGTGGCACCTCGCCCAGCTTGTCACCGATAATCAATTCTTTGTAGATGAGCTTTAACGGTGTATCATCACCAAAGCATAGTACCGCTTTGGTGGCTTCGTTTAATTCGCTTAGTCCCGCTGCTGAGCGCCCTCGCATCGCTGCCAAAGTCTCAGCCAAACGGACTGTTTCAATGATATGAGCAGACGATGCATCGAGATCTTTATCACGTAAAAAACGAGCCACTTTGCTCATCCATTTTTCAATAATATTTTCGTCGTGGTCCCAGAGATGTTGATACCATCCAGGCGAGACAATTCCTGCACCATAACCACTTTCGTAGGAAAGGCGGCTGTGGGTCCAGGGGATCCAGGTAGCAGTGACTTTAGTTTTAGGTAGCCCTTTGAGCAGTTTTGCGTCTTCTGAAGCTGGTGGCATTTGACTAAGTGCCGGCGTGTGCCAGGCACCACAGATGACGGCGATATTTTTGTAGCCGTCCTTGCGAGCTTGTCTTATTGTCTGTCGCATATGAGCTTCGCGGTAGGGCTCGTCTGCATCGTGTTTGCTTTGTGGCTCATCGCAAATTGCATCTCGCAAGCTTGTCATTGCTTCGTTAAGTGCTACAAATAAATCTTTGCTGTCGCGCCTCTGCTCAACCATCTGCTCCCACCAGCGTTCACCGTCACCATCGGACATGTTGGCTGCGCGCGCAAGCCAGGTGAGTGGGTCTTTTGAAATAGAAGGCATTTTTTCAGCGCTTATTTTTTCGCTTTCTTCTATTTCGTTATATATGTTGTCTTCTTCGTCTTCTTGGTCTTCGAGTTTTTTATTTAAAAGCTCAAACAGCTCTTTTTTGCGTTGTTCTTCCATGGCCATCCAGTTAGTCATGGGTAAGTCCATAAATTTCACTGGCACATAGTTGTTGACACCATATCTGATCGCTTGCCATTCGGGAGAAAATTCTGCAAAAGGATAGTAAACTGCCTGTCTTGGATTATCTGGACTATAAACAAGTAAAGCGACAGGAGGCTTCATGTCTTGGCGCTCTACGAATGAAACTAGTTGATCTGCTTCAGGTGGTCCTTCGATTAGAATGCAATCAGGTTTGAGTTCTTTTAAGGCAGACAACACACTGCGAGCCGAACCCGGTCCGTGATGGCGAATGCCAAAAAGTTGTATGTCTGTTTCTGTTGCAGCCATTTTCTTGTCCTCAGGACATTTCGCGGCAAGAGCGATAAATGTCTTTCCATCCATCGCGTTCTTTTATAACTGTTTCCAGATATTCTTTGAACACAATTTTGTCTTGAATAGGGTCTTTTATTACGGCACCGTTAATACCGGCTGCAATATCGCGCGCAATTAACTTACCATCGCCAAAATGACTTGCTAAAGCCATTCCACTTGTGATGACAGAAATTGCTTCTGCTGTGCTCATGCTGCCAGAAGGTGATTTGATTTTGGTTTTGCCATCTTGTGTGATACCGTTTCGCAATTCTCTAAAGATAGTCACCACTCTGCGTACTTCTTCTAATGCTGGCGGTTCAGAGGGCAACTCAAGTGCTTTGCCAATTGACTCAACTCTGCGTGTGACAATATCTACTTCTTCTTCGATAGTATCTGGCACGGGCAAAACCACGGTGTTGAAACGACGCTTCAAAGCGCTCGATAAATCGTTTACGCCTCTGTCGCGGTCGTTAGCTGTGGCAATAACGTTGAAACCCTTGCGAGCTTGTATTTCTTCGTTTAATTCGGGAATGGGTAGAGTTTTTTCAGAAAGTATCGTGATTAGCGTATCCTGTACTTCAGCAGGTATTCTTGTAAGTTCTTCGACTCGGGCAATTTTACCTTCGCTCATGGCTCTCATCACGGGCGATGGCACTAGCGCTTTCAAACTAGGGCCTTCAGCAAGTAATCTTGCATAATTCCATCCATATCGAATTGCTTCTTCTGGAGTTCCAGCGGTACCCTGGACAATGAGAGTAGAGTCACCAGATATGGCGGCTGCCAGATGCTCCGAAAGCCAGGTCTTGGCAGTTCCAGGAACACCTAACAAAAGAAGCGCTCTGTCAGTGGCAAGAGTGGCTATGGCAATTTCGACTATGCGCTCTTTGCCAATGTATTTGGGTGTAATTTCAAAGTTGTTTTCGAGTTTGCCACCAAGAATATATTTAGACACTGCCCATGGTGATAGATTCCAACTTGGTGGTTTTTGTTTGGTATCGAGTCGCTTAAGTTCTGCCAACTCATTTGCATACTGTTGCTCTGCGTGTTCGCGCAGGACGCTTTGTACTTTGGTGGCTGTTTCGGTCATCTCGATCTCCTTTAAGATGATGGACTCGACTCTAAAATCGTTTTTCGCAGTGTAATGAGAGAGTGAATTCTGTCAATACTGCTGTCACTCAAATAAGCGCAGTCTGCTGTTGCTTTATCGAGCTTATCTAAAATTGAACTGTCTGCAAAAGTTGCAACCGTTAAGGTAAATGGTGCCAAAAAATACTCATTGTTTTTTTCAGAAAGCATTTTTTGCATAGCGGTGAAAATTCTATCGCTCATCTGTCGGCTCCAGGGATATTCCATTCGATTAATGCATTCAATGTGTCTAAAGCCATTATGTGCCGCGATTAGATTGCCGTTACTCTTATCGATCCAGCTTTCCACCACTTTTTCTTTTTGGTCCGATTCTAATTCTGCAAACATTTCTATTTCTAATAAATAGGGAATATCTGATAAAAGCATAGAAAGTAAAATGTTTTGATTCTTGAATTTTATAGCGGATTGTACAAGACCTAAAAGCAGAGTGTCTTTCCACTCACTTTCAGTTATTAGTTTTAATAATTTGTCGGGCGAAAGACCGCTTGATTTAAGAATGATTTCTGGATTTATGTTGGTAATAACTTGGACTACAATGCCAGCCTTTTCGCCTTGTACATAGTCGAGCTTCTGATTCATGCCGTCGCGCTTCATATCTTTGCTGTATTCGAACGAAACGTTTATTTCAAGCTTGCTCGACATAAATCCTTTTTTGATCCCGACTATTTTGTCGAAGCGCTCTTTCATTCGTTTACCGTATGCAGAATCCGGAAGAAACGCAAGCAAAGATGCTGCCGCTTGTCTCACTTCCATGCGTGTGTCATCTAAAGCGAATTCAAGTAAAGATTCATCGTCTTGACTTAATTTGTTTTTGAGAATTTCTATAAATGCTGCTCTTTCATCGGGAGTATTTTCTTTCCAGGAATTTCGTAGAAGCTCACGCGCTTTGGCTGGGTCTTCTTGGCGAATGAAACTCAAAGCATTGCATCTAGTATCAAAATCGCCGGTATCGAACATATCTGCACTAAGAGGTGTCATCGCATCGTCTAGAATTTTCCATTCGGGATTCATGCTGCAAAGCCACACACCACGCGGACCAAGCACTCTTTTCAAAAGCTCAGGTTCAACTGGTTCTTGTTTGCTTGAAGCTAAGAAATCTAAAACTTCAGGCAATAAATCTTCGGGCAGTTTATTTTTGCTTTTATCTATTTGGACTAACCATTCATCTTTAAGTTTTGGAAAGTCTGCAACTAGTCTTCTAAAGCTAGAAGATAGTTTCTCATTTACAGATGGTCGAGTATCCTCGTCACTAATTTCAAAATCGGTATCATTATCAGTTTGCAAAAGTATCATACCGGCGCGCTCATACTGAAATACGATTGATGCAGCGCTCAATAAACGTGATTCGGCAGTAGATTCTTCTCTAGTCAAAGCATTGTTAATCAGAAGCTCTAAATCCGATGTTTGATCGATATTTTTTAATGGCTCAATAGTATGATTCTCGGTGCCAAGCAGTGCTGCTGTAATGAGACTTTCTTTTGCGGTCATGATTTCGTCCCCGCTTCAAGACCAAAATAACGCGTGCCTTTATTCATCGACAATGGGCGAAGCAGAGCACCATCCCATTCTCCAAAAACGCATACTGGTCTGCCACCACTTACCGAAAGTAGACGCAGTTTATTTAGCCTGTCTATTTTAGTGTTGAGCAAATTGCCTCGTGCGTCTTTCAAGTAAAAACTGCCATTCACCACTAATGGTGTCAAACTTTCTATTGAAAACGGAAATACTTCAAGCCATGGATTTAACGCTCGAGCTTTTGCATATTCGAGTAAAGCAGCGTCAGCATCTGCATAGACTTCGGTTAAAGGTGCGGCCAAAGGTTCTCCATCTCTCGTTTTTACTAAGGCTCGCATGGGCATCACGCCTGGAAAATATGCAAGTTCAGCCAGAATAAAAGAGCCTGGCATGAGGCTTACATCAAGCGGTTGCATGCCATAGGCGAAGCTCAGCACCATCGCCCATTTGTTTGTTTTGCCACCACGCAACCAGCTTCTCTTCACCTTTAATTTGTCTTCAATTTCGATGTTTTGTCCCATCACTTGCCAGATGTCTGCAACACCTGTGCTTGCGAGAATTTCGTCCTGATTTACAGTCAATCCCATTACTTGTTTGACTTCAGACTGCATCTCGGGGCTTAGACTTGCCAATCTGCCATATGCTTGAATGGCTAAGTGCATTGTAGATAAGCGCTCCAGCAGCCGCTCTTGCCAGTTTTCGCCAGAAGATGCAATTGATGCGCACGCACGAAGCATGCGCGCCATTCCTGGTGCTTGAGCGTCAACCATCCGCGCTGCCATGCCATCCCAAAATTCATATGACTCAGCTTGAACTTTGGCAAGACCTTGTCTGATTCGGTCGCAAAGCCACCTATCTAGTTCGGCTAGTCCATCTTCGATATTGGCGTGACGTTTTGCTTGGCGTTTGGCTTGTGCCTCGCCATCAATTGGTTTTGGACCTTCTTTTATCTTGCGTTCTTTCTTTTCTTTGCTTTCAACTCGCTTGTCGAGCCAGCCCAGAACCCATTCTGGAGCTTCTGTGGCTGTAACTACGCCTGGTTCGCTTACATGAAGAAGAAATAGGCCCAAGCCATGTTTGCAAGGGAATTTGCGACTGGGACAAGAGCATTTAAATGCAGGTTCGCTCAGGTCAATACAAGTTTGGTACGGGCGCGAGCCGCTACCCTGACATTCGCCCCATAAAGAGCGCTCGTCAAGTCCCATGTTCGACCATTTACGCGCTGTGGCAAGCCCCTCTCCCGCTTTGCGCGAGCTGTCATCGGGTGCCAACGCCAGAACTTGATCTCGATTGTAGTTGCAAGGAGCCATTATCTACCTAAGATATTGCCTGCTTATTTTCTCCTGTTTGCAAGGCTAATTTCGCGCCATATTTTAGGATTTAAGATAAAAAATGCAATTTACATCTTCTCTTTAGACAATGCGCCAAATGTCGCACCACATACGATGTGACCTGCAAGATAACCTTCACGATTCGCTTTAGACCCAAGCACATTAGCAATGTCTACAGCCGGCATGCCAATTCTGTCTGCATTTTCCATGGTATCACTCATCATTTTGGTGGCAACCGCACCAGCACTGACCAGTTGAATAACGCGAGCGATTTTCATTTTCTAGACCTCGTTAGGGGAAAGAGCGCTTGCACTTTCTTTGCCGCTAACTTGTTTTTGACCAATGCCACCATGCGCTGGGAGCACTTTGCTTACCTGACCCATTATATCTGTAATAGCACCGGGGAAGATACCATTTAATTTGCTTAAAATTTGTGCAGGCAAAGTAATAATCAACTCTGGAGCGCCACGACTACACGCCTCAAGAATTTGTTTTGCAGCAGAGTCTCCATCGACACCTAAAAAGCGTAAACTTTGTCACGTATAAGTTCTATGCGCAAACCTTCCGAATATCCAAACAGCGTAAATTTGCTGACTGCATAGGGCAATATGTGCGGCACAGCCACCTTACCGCACTTTCTCTGGCGCATAGCTGGCGAAAACGCCATCGTCATATAAAGCGGACACCAAAAGTGGGTCTTGAGTGCATTTTCAGAGTCACTTGTAGTCATTGAGTCCACTGAACCAACTTGTATGACGCCAGCATTGTTTATGAGCACATCGACTGAACCGAAATGTTCCAAGGCGAAGGCGGCAGTATCTTCGACTTCACTTTGTGATGTGGCATCGCAAACCCTTATTGCTACAGTGTATCCAGCCTTTTGGGGCTCGCTTTGAGCCTTTTCCACTTCCCAGCGGTCGCGGGCAACTGGAAACAGCTTGGCGCCTTCTTTTGCAAGTCTGCGAGCAATCAGCAATCCAAGTCTGCGTTAAAAGATGAAGCCAATTTTTGAGTAGCATGCAACAGACCAAGAGATTGCACTTGACTAGCCAAGAGATAATTAACTATCTCTTGGAGGTAAAAAGCCGGTATAATGAATATATCTGGATCTTTTGTGCGAATAATTCACATTTAGCTCCTCATCCCGCGTCAAAGGAGCCTCTGAATGGATTGCGACAGCAAGATTCTGCCATGTGAAATTCTAAATCAGCTGAAAAAAGACCTAGTTACAATTGCAAAGGCGAATATCACCGATTTTGAAGAGACTTATGTCTTCGCTCCAAATGTGGTGCTTTCAATTACACTGGATAAAAGACCATCTGGCGACTTTCACCTTCAAATAAAATCACCATCTGGTGAAGAAACCGTTGTTCAATCTAATCACAAGAATATGATTGCACTAGCAGTTGGATTCTGCTGGAAAGCAGTTTGCCATATTCTTGCAAAGCACAACTTAGACCCTTGCGACCGCACCGATCATGGTGGCGCCGATGAGATTCTGGCTCTTCATAAGTCGATCAGATCTTTCAGCGAGAAGAAGAATGTTATTCCCTACTCGTCAGCGGATATCTTTCCAAGCGAAGGTTATGAGCTGATGAATGTTCAGGCTGAGAATGGTCGCTGTTTGATGACAATCGCAACCAAATTTGTTCACGGAAACCTGATAAAATCTATCGTAGACGTTCAAAGCCCAGAGCAAATTCCACAAAGAGGAAAATCGCTTCTGGACGACCTTTTGGGAAGCTGGCTTCGTCCTCCTACAGTGAGAACGTTTAAAACTCCAACTAGCACAACCGCTCGCCAACAGCCTGCGCAAATGCAGTTGAGCGATCACATCATATTCTAAATTTTTTCCTTCAGACAGAGTAAAAGGGAGCGTCCAATTGGACCTACTGTTTTTTATTGTCAGCATTTCTTTGACAATCTTTTTCGCCATTCTCGGACTAGCACTAGTCTCTATTGCCGTAACATGGCAATACATGCAGTGAGAGCAACACTACGCTCAAAACCTTATACTACAAGGGCTCTTCCTCGCGGACGGCGAACTGTTGTTGATTTGCTTGGGATCATTAGTCAAAGAGCAAAACCAGGACACCTGATTTGCGACATAGACATGAGTTGGGCAACTGCTGTCAGAGCTAGATTGCAAGACTCAGGCGATAAAGTGACAATTACTGCATTTTTTCTTAAAGCAATCGCGCTTGCACAAAGGACCAATCCACTGAGCAGGACTGAAGTACTGCCTTGGGGCAAAAGAGTCATGTACAAAGAAATCGTGGCAGGTTTCACTGTAGAGCGTGACGTAGAGCACAAACCCACCGTTTTCTTTGGTGAGATTAGCAATCCAGATAGTAAATCGTTGACTGATTTGGCATCTGAACTAAAGAACTATTCCGTTAATCCTATAAAAGAAGTTGCGTCAATGCAAAAGCAATATCTATTCTCGGGGCTGCCGGGCTTTGTAAGAAAAGTGCTGTTGAATTGTGCCATCAAAATTCCATCTTCTAGACTGGCCTTTCAAAAATCGACTTTTGGTTTGACTTCGCTTGGAAAATACGGCATCCAGACAGTACTAAGCCCTTGCATATGCACATCGACATTTACAGTTGGCTCGCAAGAAGAGCGACCTGTAGCAAGCGAGGGAGTTCTTCAGATAAAACCAATGATCACGATGGTATTGAGTTTTGATCAGCGCGTGCTGGACCCAATCATCGCACTTGGGTTTTTAAATGATGTGAAAGCGTTGATGGAAGGTGGCATGAGTAGCCACATTCCAAGCGAAGTACGTGAGAAACTACCAGCGATATTTTGATCTATCTGGTTTATCTGAAGAGTTGACTGCAATTCTTTTGCCTTCTAGATGTGTGCCATCAAGGATGGTGATTGCATCAGCGGCCGAATACTGGGAATTCATTTCTACAAAGGCAAACCCACGTTGCTTTCCTGTTTCACGGTCAAAAGGTATTGCAACCGATGACACAGGTCCTGCTTGTTCGAAATGCTTCTGAAGGCGTTCTTCGGACACGTTGGAAGGTAGATTGCCCACATAGAGCTTCTTGGATTGGTTATACATTAATATTTCTTTTGACACTAATAGCGGTAACTAACAGATTCGACCGCTTTGCCCCAGTGCCGGGGGCTGTATCTATTATGGGTCTTCTCGTGAGCTTTCAAACATGACGTTAATTGATTTGTGACAATTATTATTAGGACTCTAGTCCTTTAGATTGAGACTTTTTGAATTCATGAGTGACTTCGATAATTCCGATTATATTGTTGTTGAAGCTGCATTGCTTAGTGATTAAACGCAAAGAATCCAATAACGCTCAATACAGCTATCGCAGCAGCAGCAATTCCAGCAATCTTGGTTATCTGTTCTCTTTTGCGAGCCATCATGGCATTATCAATCATCATCTGGACCCGACGAGGAAATACTTCAAGTCGTTCCATTAGTTTTGCAGGCGACTCAAATCTTGTCCTGGGGTCTTTTTCCAGGCACTTTTCGATTATTTCGTCCAACTCGCCTGATCGGCTCATGTCAGGTTTGACACTCGAAATTCGTGGCGGTAGTTTAAGTGCGTGTTGGTTTTTGATTTCTTGATATTCGCTACCAGAAAATGGTGCTCTTCCAGTTAGAAGGTCGTAGCCAATATTGCCTAAATTGTAGACTTCGCAATTTTCGGTGAAGTCCATGTTGCGAGCTTCTTCGCCAGACAAATAAAGCGCATCCCAGGCGGTAAGCGGTGTCTCGGCAAACTTGCATTTAGGTAAAGCAAAATCGGTCAGCACCACAGATGGTTCGGAATTCATATCGTCTATGAAAAGAATGTTTCCCGGACGCAAATCTTGGTGCATGATGCCTTGTGATTTTGCATACTTGAGCGCTTCGCAAATACCAATTAAAATTTTAATTGCTACATCCGGACTTGGCGTTCCATGCATCGCAATATACTGGTCAATATCAAATCCGTCTTTATAGGCTGAAACCAAATATGGTGTTGTGCCTTGAATACCAACATCGACAATTTTGGCAATGTTTGGATGCGTGAGCGGTTGAATCTTTTTTGCTTCACTCTGAAAAGTGGCATGCATGGCGGGGGCAATACGTTTGAAGCACTTAACTACCACCTTAGACCCGCGCGCACGGTCACGACACAACAGCGTGGTGGCACGAGGAGTGTCGCCTAGAAAAGCAATCGGTGCGTATTTGTCGAGCGGAAAATTGTCGGCGGGAATTTTTAAAGATGTCGGATCTAGTGATACAGGATCCGACTCGCCTTGTTTCAAGTTAGACGCTAATTTATGCGTGTTGGGACTAGTACATGAGCAAAGTCCCGGTGACTGAAAAGAGCCATCTGAATGAGCTGGCACGCGGCGCTTACAATTGCCACAAATATCTATAGAGAACTGAGAATTAGGTGAATAGGGACGATCGCAGCGACAGGCGTAAAACCATTGTGTCTTAGGCTCCGCTCCTGGCAAAGCCACTGGGCGAAAACAGGTTTGACAAGTGGATGATGTTTGAGTAGACATGGCAAGATTATACTCAAAAATTCGCGGTTCAACGCCCCTGTTGCGTGGGTAAAATTGTTAAAGGCATCCATTTAACAATATACTTTGACGGGGCAAACGGATGAAAATTTTAGGGATAATCATTGTTATCGTTGGTGCTTTTCTGTTCTGTGGCAATGTTTTCGGATTTTTTCCGACATTTCCCCTCGTAGGTTGGGGAACCATATTGCTTGGCGGATGGATTATGAAACAAGGCGGTGACAAGTCAGAGCCTCCCAGCCAGCAGTAGAGTTTTCGCTAAATCGTTAAATGTTAACTCTAACTTCGTGATACTGTCGATCATCAATTAAGTGAGCTAAATTATCGGCTTGTTCGACGCCGTCTACGACCACTGACTTTTTGCCACCATTCTGCAAAATCGTAATGTGATAAACAGTTTCTCTGAAGCGATAGTGAATTTTAATCTCGTTCCAGTCTTTAGGTAGGCAGGGAGCAAACCCGAGTTTGTCTGTTTTGAGTCTGAGCCCAAGGAGCGATTCCATAATTAGTCTGTACATCCAGGCAGAAGATCCGGTGTACCAGGTCCAGCCACCACGACCGGTGTGCGGTTCGCAGCCATATACATCTGCTGCCACTACGTATGGTTCGACCTTATACTTATTCACTTCTTCTTGGTTGCGGGCATGATTGATTGGGTTAATCATGGAGAATAACTCCCACGCTCGCTCGTGGTTGCCTTGCGAAGCGTAAGCCATGATTGCCCAGATGGCACCATGCGTGTATTGACCGCCGTTCTCGCGCACGCCAGGCACGTATCCTTTGATGTATCCAGGATTTAGCTCAGACTTATCGAAAGGCGGATCAAGTAATTGAATGATACCAGAGTCTTTTTTCACCAGGTTTTCATATAACGACTCTAAAGCAATACTCGATTTATCTTTGTTTCCGGCGCCAGACAAAATAGACCAACTCTGCGATATGGAGTCGATTTTACATTCATCGTTTGAAGATGAACCAAGCGCTTGTCCGTCATCGAAATAAGCTCTGCGATACCATTTACCATCCCAGCCATTTCTATCGATATTAGATTTTAGTTTAGCCAGTTCGTTTTGACACAGTGTTTTAAATTTAGTATCACCACGCATCTCGGATATTTTTTGAAAACGGCGCAAGACTTCGCACAAGAAGAAGGCAAGCCATACACTTTCGCCTTTACCATGCTCTCCCACTTTGTTCATGCCGTCGTTCCAGTCGCCGCAGCCCATTAGAGGCAGACCATGTTCACCCATGCGAAGACCATGTTTGATTGCTCGTTTACAGTGCTCATACAGGCTCACGACTTCGTCTGAGCGTCCGGGCAAATCGTAATAAGATTCATCTTGAGGATTAACCGGACGACCAGTTAGAAACGGTGCTGTTTCGTCCAAAACGCCAGTGTCGCCCGTAGTCATCACATAACGGCAGGCAGCAAGAGGCAACCATAAGTAATCATCAGAAATATGAGTACGCACGCCGCGACCAGATGGCGGATGCCACCAGTGTTGAACATCGCCTTCGGGAAATTGTCTAGATGCGCACAAAAGTAATTGCTTGCGCAAAAGTGGTGCCTCTGCGTGAATGAGCGCCATACAATCTTGCAATTGGTCTCTGAAACCAAATGCGCCACCAGATTGATAATAGCCACTGCGTCCCCAGATACGGCACGAGATAGTTTGATAAATGAGCCATCCGTTTGCAAGCATGTTAACAGCCGGATCTGGTGTTTGGATGTTCACGGCGCCAAGAGTGTGTTTCCAGTATTCGCATAAGTCTATGAAGGCTCGATTTCGCGAAGTACTTCCTCTATAACGGGTTAAAAGCTTGGTGGCGTCCTCGGTGTTTTGAGCGATGCCCATTCTAAATACAATTTCGCGTTCTTGCCCTTCAGATAAATCAAATGCTACTTGCATTGCTGCACAAGGATCTAAACCGCTTCCTACCCTGCCTGAGAGCCTTGTGCGGTGCAGAGCGGCGGGATCGGATAAACTTCTATTGCGACCAATGAATTCTGTTCTATCGGCGGTTAAAGATCTGGTTGTTTCATCTACATCTAAGAAAGCTACGCGCTCAGCAAATTCAGAACTGTATCTATTGCGTGAGAACAAGGCACCAGACTTGGGGTCAATCTCAGACGAAATATGCATGGCTGTTTTGGGACGCAAATCTCCAAGTACCCATTCAACATAAGAAGTAGCCGATAGTTTGCGGGCACGACCAGAGCGGTTGTGCACTTTTAATGCCATGAATTTAACCGGTGCATCGATTGCTACATAAACCCAGAGCTCGGTAAAAATACCTTCTTCTTCGTGCTCAAAAACTGTGTAGCCAAAACCATGCCGGCTACTGTATCTGGTTTTACCGGTGGCAGGCAGAGGTGTGCAAGACCAGAAATGTCCTGTTTCTTCGTCTCTTAAATAGATTGCTTCGCCTGGTGTGTCGCACACTGGATCGTTGTACCAGGGGCTCAACCTGAACTCGTGCGCGTTTTCAAGCCAGGTATAACCAAGTCCACTTTCTGATACCACTGTTCCAAAATATGGATTAGCAATGACATTGCACCAAGGTGCTGGTGTCACATGCTCTAGACCAGTTGTAATTACATACTCGCGACCGTCTTTGGTAAAGCCACCAGTGCCATTGAATAAAATTAAATCGCTTCTATCAATGCTTTCTTTAGGAGCTGAGTCGTATCGTTGAGTGCGGCTTGGTGAAAAGCGAGGAACTTGAACATCGCGCCATGCTTGACCGACAATCTGGTCTTGTAAAGTGCCTCTGGTGTCAGATATGATGGCGCGGGCGGCTGTTAGAAATAGAATTTTGTCTTCGTTAGAAATATGCTCGGTGGCGCGCAAGAATATGCCACCAGGTCTATCAACTAAATTGGCTTCGATACCAGATGCGATGAGACCCATAATTTGGTCTTGAATCAATTGTCTGTAACCCGCCTGGTCTTCATTCCATATGACTAAATCTACAGGTAGACCTTTTAAACGCCAGTATGCATGTGCTTGTACAAGTTGTCTCACTAAGTCGATGTTTTCTGAATCTTTAATGCGCAGTAACACTATGGGTAAATCGCCGGAGATTGCGTATCCCCATAATCCAGATTGTCCGCGTCTGTTTTTGATCATTACACCTGAATCTGCTCTCAGCGCGCGATTAGAATAGATAACCGAGCTTGCAAGTCGAGCATAAAGCTGTCCGTCAGATTCGGATGCATTTAGTTGTCTTAGTACCACCTGACTGTGAGTCCAGGCTAGATCGAATACGCGATCTGATAAGTGTTTATCCTGATACTTCTCAACTAATGCCAGGCAACCTTCGCGTGTCTCAGCCATACCAGTGACAATATTGACGTTGACTGATTCTTCGGGCTTAAGTGTTATTTTGGTGCGAATTGCCACCACTGGATCTAGAACTGATCCTTCACTAAAAGACAATTCGGTTTGACCTTCCATTGCAATGGGATTAGCGCAAGATCTGCCACGACCAATGAATTTAAGCCTGTCTGTTTCAAATGAAGTGCCTTTTGTTTCTGTCCCAGGAATAGATATTTGATGGAACATCCATGGTGGCGTTTCATCACCACGAGGTCTTCTGGTACATAAGATGGCCTGGCGTTCTCTTATGATTTCGGTCTGGACAAATAAGTTGCTAAATGCCGAATGCAAGTCATCGGCTATTGCTGCCACCATAGTGACTTCGGCATAGGTCGTTAGATCAATAGTCTTTTTTTGTTTCGATCTATTTGTGATGCGCACTCGACGAAGCTCGATATCATCTTCAGATGAAACGACAATTTCGGTATGTGTATCAAAGTCATTGTCGCGGCGTTTGAATTCTACTCGTGCTTCAGAAAATACCGCTTCGTATAAGTCAGGTTTTTTAAGCGTCGGCTGATATGCTGCTGACCAATACTCTTTGGTGGACAGGTCTCGAATATAACAGAAGCTGCCCCAATTATCGCGTGTGCTGTCTTCACGCCAGCGAGTTACAGATATGTCGCGCCATCTACTATAGCCACCACCTGAGTTTGATACCATCACATGATATCGACCATTAGATAGAAGTTGCACCTCGGGTCCTGGTGTGTGAGGAGAATTGAAAATTCGCAAAGGTGATTCTTCGGTGCTAACACTCATGCGATGCTCTGAGTTGTCGCTTGTTTGCGAATGATAGGCACTCGTTTTTGGAATACGCTCTTGCAATAGTAGAGCAGTAGATTGAAACGAAGGTTCACTCTCAAAGCGTTTGTGCATAGGTTTATCAAGCAAAGCGTGAGCAAATGACAGAAGCGCCATACCCTGGTGGTGTGCCATCCAAGACCGCACTATACTGTAGTCTTGACCACGTTGAATTCTAGAGCTTGTGTAGTCAATCGCTTCAAAAAGTCCGTAACTACCGACGAAGCCTTCCTCTTTTAGTCGCTCCAAATTAGAGCAAGACTCTTTTGGAAAAACCATCAATGCAAGTGCAGTCGCATATGGAGCGATAACTAAGTCTTGAGCCAGTCCCCGTTTTAGTCCCAAGCCAGGAACGCCGAAAGCTCTATATTGATAGTTCAAATTAACGTCTACTGCAAAATAACCAGATTCAGATATTCCCCAAGGAACATTGCGTCTTTTGCCATAATCTATCTGGCGTTTGACGCTTGCCTTATAAGTTTGGTCAAGCAAAGTGTTCTCGTAAGTGGGCATCACAAGTAGTGGCATCAAATATTCAAACATCGAGCCCGACCAGGAAAATAACACTTGTTCACCGCCTGCGGTGGTTAGTAATCTGCCTAAGGCAAACCAAGACTCTTGAGGCAGTTGTCCTTGAGCTATAGCAACGAAATTACATAGTCTGGCTTCTGAAGCGAGCAAATCGTAATAACTTGCGTCCAAACGGCGGTCATCAACGTTATAACCAATGGCAAGTAAATTGCGCGCTTTGTCAAAAAGAAAGTCATATTCTATGTTGGCAAAGTCGGCACACATGAGCATTAATTGCTCGATACTGTCTATTTGATTGCGTGCCTTCTGACTCGACTTGGAAGAACCGTCTTGGGCTACTTCTTTCAAAGATGGAATAGTCAGGGCTTCTTTGAGTTTGTTTTTGGGAATGAGAAAAAGAAGTTCTTCTTTAATGGCTGAGACTTGATTAGTCAATGCACTTGCCCAGTCGCGAATCTCGGTTCCATAACTGCCAAGAGCAAAACAAATATCGATACACTGATTCTCTAATATGCCAAGAGCATCATATAAATTCAATGGTGACAAGACTGGTCCTGAAATCAACTGACTTAACTCAACCACAAATTTTTGAAGAGGTGCAGGTTCAGGATTTTTCTGAAGTAATTCGAGCAAAACAAAACAGGTATCTTGTAAACCCAAAAAGAGTCTGGTTTGATCAAAAGGCTCATCTACTAAAGAAGAAAGGCCAACTTTCAAGGTAAGAAGGTGCCCTGCTAAGTTGCCACTATCTACAGTGGAAATATAGGTTGGTGGCAGCGGTCTTAAACTAATGGTGTCATACCAGTTATATAAATGCCCTCGGTGGCGTTCGAGCTTTTGCATTGTTGTCAGAGTATTCTGCAACCGCGTAATTAACTGGGTCTTCTGGATATAACCGAAATCGTAGGCAGTAAGACTGGCAAGGAGTGAAAGCCCGATATTTGTTGGCGAAGTGCGGTGTGCCACCACACTGACTGGCAATTCCTGATAATTATCTGGTGGCAAATAGTTGTCTTGTGCACCAACAAAAGTCTCGAAGAAATGCCAAGTTTTTCTAGATAAAGTACGTAAAAATTTCCTTTGACTATGACTTAACTGAACTTTGTCTTTCTCAATGGGAAGACTCATCCACCAGGCTAAGACTGGTGAGATAAACCAAATTGCAAGAATAGGACCTGCAAAAGGCAGTGACTCGGGTCTATGATTAAACAGATATGCAGCCAGTGCTGTCGCTAAAAACGGAGCAGCGAGCATTTTGCTTGCAATATGATTTAAATTTGTGGTGCTAAAAGCAGCCGATGCAAAACTCGAAGGGTTCCAAGCTAATAGATTTTGGTGCGAAATGTTTAGTCTATATAAAGTACGTAAAACAGCACCAAGACAGTAACTTGCTTCAAAAGGCAAACAGGCAAAGTTAAACGCTGCCTCAGCCATACGTGTGCCAGCGGCACTACCAGCGGAGACAAGGTGTTGGGAGGTAACCATGTCGTGAGGTTTGCGAAATAAGTCGATCACTGTAAAAAGCAAGGGCGGAAGAAAAACAATTCCAAGCGCCACCGCGGTCCAGAGCCAGACTGGTGAAAGGTAAATCCAACCAATGATAAAATATGCCACTAGTGCAACTGGCACTAGACTGCGCCTTAAATTGTCAAATATTTTCCAGTGCGACAAAGGCGAAAGTGGGTTGATTTCTTTCTTGTCATCACCGATGGGAACAGTGGGTGCAAGCCAACTCAATAGTTGCCAGTCACCACGGATCCATCTTTGCTGACGCATAACATCAGCCATATAAGTAGTAGGATATTCTTCAAACAATTCTATGTCTGTGACAAGACCTGAGCGTGCATAACAACCTTCAAGCAGGTCATGACTCAGGATGCGATTTTCAGGAAATCTATTTTTGAGAGTTCGCTCAAAAATCGCTATATCGTATATGCCTTTACCTATAAACGAACCTTCGACAAAAATATCCTGATATACATCAGAAACAGTTTTTGTATAAGGGTCGATTCCGGCATTACTACTATATAAAGCGGCATAACGTGAGCGATTATGCAATGGTATGCTGACCGAAACTCTCGGCTGCAAGATGCCATATTTATTGAGCGGGTGCGCCATCGTTCCAGCTAACTGTCTTGCTGAATCACGTGGCAGTTGCGTATCTGTATCAAGAGTGATGACGAATTTTATTTCTGTTAATACTGAAATATCACCGACTATAAGTGAAAATTTCTCATTAGCGCCATCTTGCAAAAGCTCATTCAGTGCACTCAACTTGCCGCGCTTGCGCTCATATGCCATCCACACTTTTTCTTGTTCGTTCCACAAGCGTGGTCTATGAAATAGAAAGAAAATATCTTTTTGTGACTCTTCGGGTGATTCAGATTTATATTTACTATTGAGCTGTTCTATTCGTTTTTTAGCCAGCTCTAAAATTTGTGCATCTTGCGGCAAGGTTTCAGTTGCAGCATCTGGAAAATCTGTAAGCAAAGCAAAATATAAATTGGGGTCGCGATTAGCCAGAAATCGCACTTCAAGCGCTTCCATCAAAGATTCTACAGTCGAAAGACTAGAGAGCATTGTCGGAACTACTACAATAGTGCGTGCATTAGATGCAATACCACGCGAAAAGTCCATTTTGGGCAGAGCTTTGGACTGAATTAAAAGTGTGGCAAACCAGTTAACTAGAGCAACTGCAAATTGACTCAAACTAATCATCAAAACTATTGCTATTACCACAAAGAGCCAGGAACGCATCGTGGTCAAATGATGGGCTTGGGCGTATCGCGTTAAAAAAGCGGTGAGTATCAGTGATATTGAAACAATGGTACCGGCATAAAACATTATTGGCGGCAAAATAATAGATTTACCAGAACCTGGTTTGATCCGGTTTTTTAGCTCGCTTAGACCTGAATCGATAATGTAATATCCAATATGTTTTTCGTTAGACTTCGCTAAATCTAGTGCTTGGCGAGCAAGGTCACCTTCGGCGATACCATATTTTTTAGCAATCTTTTCAAGCACGTGTCTGTATTGGTCGCGAGTTCCAAAGTCCATTTGTCCATAGACGCCGACTGGATCTTGCATCAACACTCGTTCTACATGGCTGTGTTCTTCCATGAATTTGCGCCAATCCATAGAACCTAGAATGCGCAAACTACCAATGCTGTTACTGATTGATAATTGAACTGATGCTTGTTGCTGAGTTTCAGCTAGTACCATCTGTTCTATAGTGGTACCAGTCTCAGATAAGCGCTGTTCGATCCAATTTAAACTAAGCGCAAGCGCGCTGTTTTGTCCCTGCAATCGCCTTGTAAATTCAGCCACAAACGAGCTGACCATGGGAGGATTGGAGCGCGCCATATCGGCAATAACAATAATTAAATTCTTTGGATCGTTTAGCGAAACATCGAGCATTTTGTCTGCCCAAATGTCTGCCTGATTGCGCTCGTCCATTTGTTTGGCAATGCGCAAACTGATGCGGCGTAAATTCTCAATCAAAGCAAGCCGCAACATAATAGGAAAAGCCCAGAGCTCACCCATTTTTAGTTCAGCTACTTCCTGATATGCATTGATGAATCGGCTCAAACTCTCAGGATCTATTCTGCCATCACCATGACTGATAGCAGATAATGCAAGCTCGTACACGCGCGGAATGCCAGGCGTGGAGCCATTTGCTAGGCGTGGCAATTCTCGGCTGTAACCTTTGGGCAAGTGGCGGCGGGCTAAGCGAATTTGTTCTTCAATAAGATAAAAGTTGTCCAGCAACCACTCCGCAGCCGGTGTAATGCGCTCGTTGGACTCGACTACCTGGGTGAGACGGGCAGTAATTGTGGTTAAAATATGTTCATTGTCGTCGAGTCTATCTAAAATTCGATAGAGCTCGCCTCCAACGGCTAGCTTGTGTGACGCGGCAAATGCTTTTCCGTGTCTGTACATTTGCTCCAAGCTGAATAGCTCGGAGTGAAGCGGTGCCTCATCAGCGTCATGCTCAAGAAGCAAAGTCTTCGCGATATCGGACGCCAACGCAATGACCTTAAAATAGACTATTAATCACAGAAACAACCATAGCAGATTATGTATGACCCAATGCCTGTATGGCCATTGCGCCCGTTGACATCGCTAGTTGCTTATTGCTTAGTTTCCGGGTTGAAGATGTTTTCGGTTTGCTTACATTTTTTTGAGAGCTCTATAGCTTCGTCGTTTTTTCCTTCGTGCAATTTCACTATTGCATTGCAGATATCGACGGTCCAGCCATGAGTAGGATCTTTGCAATAGGTTTTTTCAGATTCTTCTTTCGCTTCTTTTAAAACAGGCTCAGCATCAGCAAAGCGCTTGGCTGCAATGCAATTTGTTATATAAATGATTTGCAGACCATGAAGCATATCCAAAGTTTCAGGCTCAGTTTCAGTCCATTTTTTTACCAAGTCTGCACGAACTTTGTTTGCTTTCTCATATTCACCATTGTAAGAATAAGCCATGCTGAGGGCTCCATATGACTTGAGAATATCGATGTTCTTGATAGTTGGGCTGGCTGTAATTTGCGAAAGCTGGGCTTCATAAGTAGCTGGGTCATCGCCCACTGTTTTCATAAATGTTGGTTTGTTCTCGACCGAGATACGAACAAACTCGTCCTCGTGCTGCTTTATGTAAGCTTTTGGATCGAAGGCTTCTTCAGGCTTTGCGTAAGCAGGGGCGAAAGTGAATAAAGTTGTTGCAAGCGCTAATGTAGTTTTGATAATTGATTGTTTTGAAGTATTCACTTACTCATATTCTTTTTTGATGGGTGCGGCTGTTCTATAAGGAAGCTTAAGGCATTTCATCTTATTTTTTCTGCAAATTTCTTTAAACAAGATGCTACCGCCTGCATCACCTACTGTTCGGCAATCACTTCGAATGCAATCTAGAGCCTCTTGAGCTTCTGGTGTTCATCTCTTTCTTCAAGCCATTTCTTCACGCCCATACCAGCCCCGCGACCGGTGGCAAAGCATGCTGTAAGCAGGTATCCGCCAGTAGGTGCTTCCCAATCTAACATCTCTCCTGCCACAAATATGCCTGGCATTGATTTAAGCATAAGATTGTCATCCACTGATTCAAAAGTTACACCACCGGCACTACTAATTGCTTCTTCAATAGGACGTGGACGAAGTAATTTAATAGGTAACGACTTGATATTTTTGGCTAGAATTTGCATATCGGCTATTTGGTCTTTACTCAGTATCTCAAACAACAATGCTTTTTTTAATGCATTGTCGCCAATACAGTTTTGTAAGTGGCGCGAAATTGAACGCGAACCACGTGGACGCATTAAAGCTTTTAAAATGACATCAAAAGATTTTTCGGGCAACAAATCAATGGTGATGACTGCCTCTTTGTGCGCATTCATGTATTGGCGAATATCTTTAGAGAAAGCATAAATCAGACTTCCTTCTACTCCATACTCTTTGATAAGTAATTCGCCTTTCTTAGACTTAGTGACACCATCTACTCCTGTAAAAGTAAGCGATATCGCTTTTAGTGGCTCACCTGCAAATTTTTCTTGCATCAGTTTTGTCCATTTCACCTCAAAGCCACAATTGGCACTTTGCCATGGTGCCATCTCGATTTTGCGCTCTTGTAGCCATGGTGCCCATGTACCAGTAGAGCCAAGCTGCGGCCAACTGGCACCACCAAGTGCTAGAATGATGGCATCAGATTTGATACCAATTAAGCCTGAAGGTGTTTCAAAATTCAAAACGATATCATCATCAAACTCGCTTCCAAATCCGCACCATCTGTGGTTAAGATGAAAGTTTACTCCTGCACCACGCAATCGATGAATCCATGCTCTTAGTAATGGTGCTGCCTTCATTTCAGTCGGAAAAACACGCCCTGATGTTCCCACAAAAGTTTTGATACCAAGTTGGTGCACCCAATCGCGCAATGCATCCGGCGTAAAAGAATCTAGATGTTTTTGCAACGTATCTTGCTTGTTGTCGTAGCGGGTACAAAATTTTTCGTACGGTTCGCTATGAGTTATATTCAATCCGCCAAGTCCAGCACGCAAGAACTTGCGCCCAAGTGTGGGCATTGATTCGTAAATATCAACGCTAAAACCAGCCTCAATTAAGACCTCAGAAGCCATCAGCCCAGCGGGTCCGCCGCCTACTATTGCGACGTTTTTACAATTAGTTTTCAGGTCATTTGTCATTTCGCGCAATTAAACCACGAAACTGAAAGTACTTGCCAACTCCATCCTTATATAATTACGGCTTCCCATCCACCGGCGCCTATATGAAAAGTAAGACGGACAAGCCAGAAAAAGCTGAAAAGACTACACGCTCCAAAGCCAAGTCTAAGACTGTGGACCAAAGTATGGAACTGGTCCGCGCTTGTTACGAGCACAGTTTGACCACAATCGACTATGCCGTTGTAAGCGCTATGATTGCAGGCATCGCGCCTGCTGCATTCTCCGCCGCCCTTTCCTACTGGTTTTTGCAATGCGCTGCCATGTCGCGCGACAAGACAGAGCTTGAATTCATGCGCTGGTCGCGAGATTTTGACCTGGTATGGAATCCCATTATCGAAACTACCCTTGATTTTGTGGATGAATTCGAAGGCGATGTCGACTACAGCTCGATGGAAACCATTTTGATGCTGCAACACAAGTTTGGTATCAAACATCTGGAATTAAACGACGATGAACTTCGCGAACACTGCGATAAGGCAATTGCGGTGATTGATTTTCTTTTTGAAAAACTAAGTCACGAGGAAATGATTTCAGTTTCAGTTGAGATGGCAATTCTTGTAATGTGGCTCAAAGTTGCAGCATTAGACGATCATGTCGATCCCGAAGCTTTTCCAATAGTGGAGCAGAATATTTCGGCAGTAGTTGAACGCTACAGCAAAATATTGAGCAGCACTACTTCTTAGAGACCATAAGTTTTGTCTTTGGATTGCAGGCTCTGGAACATCATTCTCGAGCCATGGGTATCGCAAATTTTAAATTCTTGACAACGAGAAGTTCGTAGTCCTGTCTGCTGGTCGTCTGACGTAACGTTGGACCGCTTATCGTGAAAGCGGGTACCATAACCAACAACGCAACTTTGACTTACCAGAATAATGCCTTCAGGTTGGCTACGAATATTTGCACAATTAGTTCATTTAAATGCTTATATTCTTGACATAGCATGGAACCTGGAGCTAGCCCATTTCACGGCTTAGATGCAGTATTTTCCCTCTCACGCCATCTATTTTATTAACGGTGCTAAGATCAATTTACCGTTAGGAGAGGCGTCATGGCTGGTTTTTATCGTAATTTGTTTGCTTGCTTAACAGTATTAATGGTTGCAAGTCCGCTTAGCGTGAGCGCTGAGTCTGACGCAGTCAGTAAGCTTGATGAAAAGGTTGCTGATAGTTCTGCCTTTGGTATCAATCCACTTAAATGGTTTTATGGTCCTATGACGCAGATGCAAGAAACAGTGGTCAAATTAGAGCAGCAAATCATGCGCCTTGAAGGACCAATTGCCGGCATTCGACAACCAATGCTCGACTTGCGCCAGGATGTTCGAAAAGTTAATGAGCGTCTTTTGCACGTCAATGATGACATGCGCTCTATCGAAAGCAGCATGCTAACTACCGCCGGTAAAATTGCATCCACTAATACCAAACTCGATGCTACCAACCAGGCTATTGAGGATACAAAGCAAGTGATGACTGTCACTAAAAGCGAGCTGCAAAGCACGAGACAAGAGGTGGTATCAACTAAATCTGAATTGTCTGGCACCAAGCGTGAGGTCGTATCTACTAACGCTGCCATCCAAAAAACACGCAATCAGCTTAACACCATGCATGGTGTCATCTCCCAAATGAGTCATTCATTAAGCGAACTTGATTCCAGTGTGAAAGGGCTTAAGGCGCCAATTGCTCAGCTTCCTGCTCCGGTGCAAAAAGTGGAAGAACACTTAACCAGGCTCGATTCGAACTTAGAAGAGCTTCGCAAATCTGTCGATAGAACTAGTCAAATGATACTAACTGCTATCTACTTAGTAGGATTCATTGTCTGTGTGGGCACGCCACTGATGGGCATACTTGTGTTCAAATTTAGGAAACAAATTCTGGAAGCCTTCAAGCAAGAACCAAATCCTGAAGACGAAAAGGTGATTGAACTCGTATCGAATGTTCAACCAAGACGTACTTATACAAGTATGAAACCAATAAGCGCACCACAGTATTCAGGTAAATCGCAGCAAATCAATCAGTTGTTCAAATGAAAACTGAGTGAAAAACTATCGTCGTTTGCGCACTTGTCGAGATTGCGCTCGAGTAGCCGGAAGATGTCTAATTTTACTTCTGCAAAAGAAGCTATGAACGCTTCACTTTTGCACCATCAAACAAATTTTATTACAACGTAATTAAGTCAATATCTAAAACTTTATCGGATAAATTGTCTGCATCTAATTCTGCCAATTCGTTATACCAAGTGGGAATGAATAATTTGGTATCAGCAAGATCCACAAACATGGGAGCAATTGTCACTTTCTTGAAGAGTCGGCGCAGTCGAATGTACTCTCGGCGCAGTCCGTCTATTTCATCTTTCATCATGTGTCGCTCAGATTGAGAATGGATAAAATCTTCAGCGCGATCGCGAGGCCAGCCTTGTTCCATCAGGGCTGCTATTAATTCGTCTTGTTTCTTTAAAACTTTTGTCATGCCGCAGTCGTTGTGACCTATCAATACAAAATGCCGCACTCCTGCCGAAAGTATGTAGGCAAGGCTGAATTCAGAACCTACAAGCCTTCCGCTGGCGCGCCGGATTACATATGCAAACATGCGAGGAATTGGCAATGCGTAGCGAAATTCGATGCAAGTCGCAATTAACAATTCTGGCTGTTTGCACTCTTCGATTTTCTTGCCGAAATTCTCTGAGCAAATAAGCTTTTCAATTGGCGAATCACGCCATTCACGCGGAATGTCGTAGACAGAAGATATCTCTTTCAAACGTCCCTTGTAACGCTCATCATCACAAATACTTTCAGGTAGCGACATAAGCTCCCTCCAATCGGCAAGCTAAAGGTTTGAATAACATCATAACATCAACTTAGTTGTTTGATTTATGTTGATGCACCAGATAAACCGAGTATCGCTCCACTTTGTTATCATAGAAATTAATTGAAAGCTCGGTGATTTCTCCAGAATTCTTGCCGTCCTTTTTCTTGCATTCGGTAATCTGATAAACCCACATCTCGGCATTAAGCGTACAGTCGCTTTTGCCAAAAATGGCTAAGACTTCTTTCTTTGATTTTCCAAGAAGGTTTTGTTCTTGTGACTGGAAGAATTTCCAACGCTCAGCGTCGGTCTTGCCCTTGAGAAGTGGTCCGCCAAGTGCGACGCCCGGTTTCATACCTGTTAAGTTTTGGGGCAAGTTCTGCGCCATAAGCGGCTTTGAGCAAAGCACAAGAAGGCAAGCAAGACATAATATTTTGAATGGCATGTAAATAACCTCAAGCGCGTCAAGCGGTTATTATATCGAAGTGGTTACAGTTTTGGAGTGTATCGATGGGATTTTCAGTTTCGTATTTGGCAGTCAAAAATAAGGCGAAACTCGAGATTTTGAGAAATCTCTCTTTAAAGGGCACAAGAGAATTCGAAGAGTTTTTCGATTCCGACTATAATGGCGCAGATCTCGACAACGGCTGGTATCTCGTGGTGGCAAACGAATTTCAGTCCAAGATTTTTAAAGAGACTAGTTTGAGTCGACTCTCCCAAGGGACCGAACTTTTGACTTGCATGGTCGAAGAACATTGCATGCACAGCGTCGCCACCGGCTGGTCTGATGGTAAAAAAATCTGGTCGGTGTATCACGCAGGTGATGGCGATGATAACGAAACAAACTTGACTAGCGAAGGTGACTTACCAGAAGACTTCGAGCAGGTAAAAGAGCAAATGTTCGCTGAGCAATCTGGTAGCAAGGGTGGTGTCGATTATATCTTCGATATTCCCGTTGCACTGTTCACTAACGCCACTGGCTTTAGATACGACTATGTGCCAGAGGAACTCGGTGCCAAGCCTTTTGAGAAGTTGAAGACTTTGGGATCACCTTAATTTAGTTGCATCAAGTTGCTTCACCCACTTATCAATTTCTTTGACTTTTTCTTTATCTGTCTCTGTGACTGCTAAATCTCTAGCTTTAACAAAATTCTGCCTGGCTTCAACGATGCGTTTTTGTTTTAGCTGTAATTTGCCAAGTTCAAAATATGGTGACGAGTCGGAGGGTCCAATCCGAATAGATTCTTTGTAGTCACGCTCCGCTTCTTGAACTTTTCCCATTTGCACAAAAAGTCCAGCTCTATTATGAAGTGCATCAGCTTTGACTATTGCATTTGCCTGACTAGTGTCATTCCTTAATAAGGATAATGCTTTGTTGAAGTTATTCATTGCGAGGTCGTTTTTATTCTGGCACGCATATACAGCACCTTTTAGTTCAAATAATTCAGCAGATTGCGGATTACTTTTCATTTCCTTATTGATAAATTTAAGCGCTGTGTCAAACGCATTTGCAGACATGTACTGCGAAACAGTTTCAGAAGCTGACGGTTCATTAGCGAGTAGCGCTAGAGAGCAATTGAAACTAAACACGACAGAAAGAAGTGTCAGATCAATAAATTTCCTAAAGTGACTCAAACAAATTCTCCACATATTCTAGAGTGTTGGGAAAAAACTTTTTGACATTATCGACACGAGGAGACTCTCTTCCTCGTATTGTGGCATAACATTCGCCGAAAATATGTTTTTTATTTCTTGTACTGGGATTGTCCTTTAAATAATCCGGGGGGATTTGGGCTAGCTCGCTTTCAAACAGTCTAAGAAATTCAGGTTTGTCAGCCACTTTTAAAATTTCAAAAAAGGCATGACCTACCTCGTGTTTGAGACTTCCAGGGATGTCTCGATTCTCTGAACGCACGAGTATTGGTCCTTGACCTCCACGTCCTAGCATGCCTATGTGAATCTCAGCGTTAAATGAGTTTTCTTCTGGATAGAATACCGCGGGTGAACCATCTTCTCCCGTAACTGAATTTTTGCAGAAGATATTGACTCGTGCCGCCTTAATTGCATTTCGTTCTTTCTCGGGCAAAGAACTCCAAGCGTCAACAACCTTTTGATATAACTCCTGAGATACTCCGTCTTCTTTGAAAATAAATCTTGAACAATCCAGTTTTGCTCGTGACTCTCCTGGTTGCAATTTTATTCTAGTATCTGTTTCGTATTGCTTAGGCTTTTCAGCCTTGAGTGGATGAGGATTTTCGTCCACAATTTCAAACCGGTTAGATAAAAGATTTGCATATTCTGGGTCATCTGGATTCAGCGATTTAAGACTTAAGTCGGAGGGACTATCCTGATTTTCTTCAGCTTTAACATCGAAAAAACGCTGTTGATGCTTGATTTTGTCATCTCCAGAAATGACAGAATCTTTCGAAACTTCGGGATTTGCAAGAAATTCGAAGATGGGAGGGGAGTCCTTCTCTGCTTTCTTTTCTTCAGTCATTCAACCACCGCTGACCTGGTTTAATAAATGTACCCATTCTTGCGATTTGAATGGTTGCCTATCTTATCGATTTCGCGCTAGGCTTGTGCCATAGTAACGACTAAGCCATGGGCGATAAAGATTTCGAAAACAATGCATCTAATGAGGGCACCATATTTTATAGACTACGGCGAGTATCGTGACTTTCGATATTTCCAGTCGGATTATTTTAATCTGAGGGAATTGTATAATCGCTGCCCTCAACTGTTCAATAACAAATGGGTGATAGTAACCGCCCTCGATTATTCTGATTTTTTGCCACCAGGCGAGTCGGATATTTATTATGAATCGAGTGAAAAACCATTTAAGTTGACGTCTCCAATGGATTTGCCTTCTTCGGGCTGTGGCGATGAGTATTATTTCTTTGATGAAAAAATCGACGCTCAGTCGTTGAAAGTCTTAACTGATTTGCAGCCATTTGACGACGTCCGTTTAAGTGATACTAAAGTTGCCCAATTTGATAAGAATTGGGATCAATTGAATCAAATCCAAGCAACAGGCTACATGTTTTCTGGACAATATACTACATTTATTTTCAAAGATAAGTCATCGGTTCAGGCATTCATTGATAGTGCCTACTATAAGGGTGTTCCCAAAATTCACATTGCAGAGTATAAGGCGCGCATTAGAGCTTTAAGAAATCCTCCGGCAAGCGCAAATGAAAGATGTGTTAAAAGAGGATGCAAGAATAATCGCATCGTGTATGGTGTCAATTGTGCCAGGCACCACTATCAAATGCTTAATGGAAATTTGTTTTTAGGAGAGATTTTCGACGATCCTTTACCCGGAGAAGAACGTCGCTCCATTTCCGATGGCGATATGACAAATTCAGACAAAGTGGTGCTGGGAATTACCGCACTTCTTGTTATTTCATTCATAGCGCTTATCATTTGTTTTGTGTTGGCTACTACGAGTTAACTAGCCCAACTACCCCTTCAATCTTTTAAAAAGCAAATAGCCACCAAGAAGACCCAAAATTAATCCAATGCCTAGTTGGTATGTGTTTGATTTTTTGTTCGCATCAACGGTTTCAGCGTATGTAATGACAGGTTTATCGCCCACCGACATTTTGTAGAGTCGTCCGTAACTGTTCTTGAAACTGTCTGCATCAACCCAGACTTTGATTGGCTGACTCGATTTAACTGATTCAATCACCTGCAAATACTGGGGATTTTCATCAGTATAATCTGTGCGTAAGTCGCCCAAATAAAATTCGATTTTGTTGTGCCGGCTGGCTTTATAGACGCGTACTTGCTTAGGTACTCCTTCAAACATTTTTAGTTTGCTTTCGGGGACCAGGCGGTCTGTCAGTGAAACAATTACTAAGGCGACGCCCAGAATCAAGCAAATGGCGGCTCTAATCAGTGACCAAATAAACATTGCAAACTCCCAGAACTGCTGGTGTATTATACTATCCAAGGATTTTGGAGGTCGTCATGCAGTCGAATAAGTTATCGCCAGCTCGCATTTCGAAATGGGCTTTGATGATCGGTTTACTATATGGTGCGGCTGTTGGTTGCGCGTCGGATGGTGATGAATCAATAACGTCTGGCAGACCTAATCCGCTCAAAGGCACTGGACAAAACACCTCGCAAAATGCGGCGCCAAATACAACTTCGGCTAATTCGACTTCACCCGTTATTACAACCACTTTACTCAGTCGCATCGTCGTCAATCCACCTGCCTTCAAGCATCCGGCTGTAAGTCCAGCAAGTATTCAAGCCGTAAAGAATGCGATTAATGCACTACCGGCACCACTACGCACCAAGCTCGATCAAAGCGAAGCGCGTGTGATTATTTCGCCTAACATGACTGACAGATGGCCTGAATCTATGAAAGATCAACCCGAAGCCGAGAAAGATCCAAATCCAACTCTAGCAGAACAACCAGGTCGCATTTACGGGCTTGATATGTGCGTTTACGAGCGTCCGAAGAAACGTGGTAGCACCGATCTTGGTGCCGCACGCAAGCCAGAATATATTCAATTGCAAGTTGGTGATATGTGTTTTCAGGTGCTCGATGACATGATGACATTGTCGAAAGATCCTGGACTGCGCAAAGAATGGAATGAAGACAAGAAATTCATTCCGCCAAATGTGCAGCCGAAAGTTGCGAACTTCACCAAGCTCGATGATTGGGGTCCGCGCGAAACGTGTGCTGAGATGTTCGGCTCGATGATGGGCGGTCGCAACGAAAATACGGACAATTTGTATAAATACTTTCCGCGTGTCAAAAAATGGCTCGTGAAACGCTTGGAGATAAAGGGGCAAAAGGGTTAGATTCTACGCTGTCAGAGATTTAATAATTAAATCGCAGGCAAAATTGAACTTTTTACCCATACATATCGTTTTAACTAGTAGAAGGACTTGCGGTCCTTTTATATAGACGACGAGGTGGCATCCATGGAATTGAACAAAATCCCCGCATTGCTTGCTGCCACTGGCATTATGCTTGGCGCGGGCTTGACTAGCGCTCAAGAAGCAATTGCCCAAGGCGTGACCCAGGTTAATCGCCAGATGCAGACCGACTGGGGTGCAAGACCGCAAAGGCAAGGCAAGCAAAAGAAAATGGCGTTGATGCCAGGCAGCGTCGCTAAAGAGAACATTCAAAAGGTCACCTCTGAGATCCGCTGGAACTCAAATCTTAATAGCGCTCTTGCGCAGGCGCACAGGCAGAACAAAATGGTGCTTTGGGTGCATCTAGTCGGCAATTTAAGCGGCGCGACGTGAAGTGCCGCAAATAGTTTAAGAGCCGTGTCGCTCTCTCAAGAACCAGCCTTTTCAACTCTCAAAAATAGCCTCGTTTGCGGATATAAGGATATTTCTAACGAATCTTTTGCTGGATTTTCAGGTAAACATGAAGTAGGAGGCAATGCGATAAATACCTCAAACGGCGCGGGACCGACCAATCTTCAGACTTTCTTGCTCTCGTCCGACGGCACCGTTTTGAGTTGTCTGCCGGGCTTCTGGAACCCCATGGACCTTGTAAGTGAGATTGAGTTTGCTAATCGTTTGAATAATGTCTGGACCAGTCCCAAATTGACACGCACGCAGAAGGACAATTATTTTAGACAAATGCATCTTGCGCACATCAACGAGCATTCGTTTGCAATGGTAAAAAGAAGTCGCATGCAAAATTTCGATATGGCGCATGAAGTCAAAAATAATTTCTATACATCTGATACCATTCTAGACCGCGCAAGTGCATCGGCAATTCTTTCAGAAGACAGGCATGTCAAAAGAGGCGCGATGCAGGCTTTTAAAACGACAGACAGAATCATGCACGAGCGCATGGCTCAACGACCCTTTGTTTCGTACAATAATTTTGATACCATGCGATTTGCAAAGTATGGTCGTCCCCTTTACGACAAGAATGAAGACTTCAGAACTGCAAACGGAAAATTTTTAGATAATGGACGTGAGGTGGACAAGGCACCGGATTCGGTGAAAGATAAACCACTGATAGGTAAGATCCCAGATCAGGTCATGAAGCGACGTGCAAAGCGACAACAACGAAACGAAACGTATGACAATCGTCTCTGGGGGCAGTCTGAGCAATATCGCCCCGAGCAAAGGCAATGGGGACAGAGCATGAATTAATTCTGCTCTGGCTTGTCTCAAATCCGACATGAATGCTGATGCATTCTATTTAATCGTCGTAAAAGAATCAGATGTGAAAGCTTATGGTGCCTCAGCTATAAATAAAGAAAGTTTGCTTGCTGGGCTGCAAGTGGTGGCGAAAAAAGGCTCTGAGAATCGCTTGAATAACTTTAAGAAACGCCGAAGCAATTTTTGAATCCTAGTCGTGCGCGCGTGAAAGAAAAGGTTTACCCGGTATTGGCTCGAACCTTTTTTTAAGATCGTTTGGAAACCAGCTAGACACCTCATCGCAGAATTTCTTTTGTTCTGCAGCGTCTTCTTCTCTGCCTTTTAATTTCGAGAGAAATTTGTAATACTCCATGCGAGGCAGGAATTCCCACTCGATGTAATCTAACTCGACACCACTCGTGATATCAAATTTGTTGGGCT
>JACCDG010235747.1_pt1 | contig 69706 bp, 67 predicted proteins | sample 7442471 | NCBI WGS metagenome assembly JACCDG01 (sample SAMN15323444, study PRJNA562643) | freshwater metagenome | isolation source: river surface water | place: USA:Blue River Watershed | collected 2017-08-17 | reverse complement strand
GGTAAGGTGACTTTACCTGTGATATTAGCTCTAAATAATGCTAGTCCTGAAGATAAAATATTGATTAAAGAAATGCTGCTTTCCACAAATAAAGATCAAAATGCTTTTATACTTTTTAAAGATTTGTTGGAGAAAAACTCAGGTATTGATAGTGCCATTGGAATTGCAGAAGAATACTCAACACTTGCCATTCAAGCAATTCGCAATTTTCCTGAGACTTCTATAACTATAGCATTGCAAGAGTTTGTTAGCTTTCTTTTGAGAAGAATCAATTAAATTTAATCTATACTCCTAGTAACCAAACCACAGAGTCTTTTAATATAATTTGTGATTTGACTGTTCTTGAAACAAGCCCTTAAAGATTGAGGCTCAACCCACTTATTTGATATGGCGTAACCAACCCCTTTAACTGATACGATTAAGTTTTTTACGCCGTATGAGCGAAGTTCTTTCTTTAGCTTTGCAACTTTTTTATTAATCTTGTCTACATCCCTTAACTCTACTCCTATGGAGTCCAAGATGTCGCTAATTTCCTCGTAGGTTACTACATGTGGGTGCGATATAGCGAGTAGAAACAATATTGAAAAAGGTCTTTTTTGCATTCTATAGGTTAAGGTATATTCCTTTTTAACCTCAAGGATCATCCCCTTTGGATACATGGAAATTAGGGTGTCGCTATCAAAATGATAAAGCTGTTTTACTTCCATATAAAAGTTTTAAAGACTATATGTTCTATTAAGTAGATTAAAAGTGATGTTTTAGCAAGTAAACCTTGGATTTATACTTAAAATATAGTTAAAGTAAAAGTAGAGAGGAGATTGACATGAAGCTTGCTACATATGCTTGCCATCCTGAACATTCAGCTGGCAGGTTGCATAAAGAACAATTCGATAGTGAGAGAATGCCGTATCTAAAAGACAGAGATAGGGTGATTCATTCTGCCGCCTTTCGTAGATTAGAATATAAAACACAAGTCTTTGTGAACCATGCAGGGGATCACTACAGGACTAGACTTACTCATTCGATAGAAGTAGCTCAAATAAGTAAAGTCATAGCATTTGAGCTTGGCTTAAACCAAGAGTTAACGGAGACAATAGCTCTAAGCCATGATTTAGGACATCCACCCTTTGGTCATGCTGGGGAGCAGGGGCTGGATGAAGCTGCAAGAAAATTTGGGGGGTTTGATCATAACGTTCAAACGATGAAGGTTTTGACCTTCCTAGAACAAAGATATGCGGAATTTGATGGTTTAAACTTAAGTTGGGAAACTCTAGAAGGCGCAGTGAAACATAATGGCCCAGTAAAACAGCCGCCACTTGAAATTGCCAGATTTTCAGAGAAATTTAATTTGCGTCTAGATTCATATGCTTCCTTAGAAGCGCAAGTTGCAGGTTTGTCTGATGATATAGCTTACTGTGCTCATGATATAGATGATGGAATCCGAGCAGGAATTATCAATTTAGATGACCTAAAACACATACAGCCAATTGGCGCTATTTATGAAAGTGTAAAGGTAGCTTATCCAACTGCGACGAATTCACGAATTATTAACGAGACTATTCGCAGAATAGTTAAGCATATGATTAATGATTTAGTACATGAAACTAGACGAAATATAGACTTCAATAGAATTAATTCCGTGAGTGATGTCCGCAGTCTTGGTAGCGCGGTAGCAAGGTTTTCAAGCGAGACAGAGGCAATGAAAAATCAACTTAAAGACTATTTGATGCAACATGTTTATAGAAATTATCGTGTTAACAGAATGACTCAAAAAGCTATAAGATTGATGAAAGATCTATTCACAGTCTTTATGGAACAACCAGATTGCTTACCGACCGAGTGGTTTTCTAAGACAAAAAATAAATCAGATATTGAAAAAGCGGTTGTAGTCAAAGATTACATTGCGGGTATGACTGATAGGTTCGCGATCGAAGAACATAAGAAATTATATAATCCAAACTATTATTGATATGTACACATTTCACGATGATTTTTGTTTTAGTGATAAAATAGGCGCTCTTGGAATAAACCGAGATTCAATGGGTATATTTGAGAGTAAGATAAAAGAGATTTTTAACATCTACTCTAAAACCACTTCTAATACAAAGTTCTATAAAATACTTTTTAATTATAACAAAGAAGAGTTATTAAAGCCTTTGAAGCCTGTATCTGAAGAGATACGGAAAAAATTTACGGATGTCATTTTTGTTGGAATGGGTGGAGCAACTTTAAATCCGCAGATGATTACCTCGCTTAGAAAAAATAATTCTAAGCCAAATCTTCATTTCTTGCTCACGACTGATCCAATGAGATTTAAAAATTTGGCTGAAAATATTGATCCGAAAAAGACAGCGGTCGTTGTTATAAGTAAAACAGGTTCAACTACAGAAACTATATCTGGATTTTCTGCGCTCCTAAACGTTTTTAGAAAGGCGGGTATTAAAGATGTAAGTAAGCAATTCTATTTTATCTTAGGAGAGTCTGATAGTCATCTTAGAACAATGGCTGAAGCTTTGGGTTCTACTATTCTGCCGCATGATGAAGGATTTGGCGGTCGATATTCAGGTTTTAGTAGTGTAGGATTTTTGCCTGGTCTTATCGCTGGACTTGATATGGGCAAACTGATCGATGGCTTTAATTCTGTGACTGAAGATTTATGGAAAAATAGAATAGATAGCGCACCCATAAGAGCCGCTTTAAGTTTAATGTTGTCAAGACAACCTAGTGCTGTCTTGTTGGGTTATCTTGATGTTTTTGCTCCGTTTTTGGAATGGTATGCACAAATCATAGCTGAAAGTTTGGGTAAGGAACATAAGGGGATTACTCCAATTAGGGGTATTGGTCCAATGGATCAACATAGTATGCTACAGCTTTATTTGGATGGCCCTAAAGACAAAATATATACCATGATATACGCTGAAAAAGTTGATGGTGAGCATAGATTGACCGATGATGTTGTGCCATCGTACTTGACTGGAAAAAGTTTAGCAGAAATAAATTTGGCTGAGTTTAATGCTACGATTCTTGCTCTCAAAAATAATAATGTTCCAATTAGAACCATCATGATAGATCAATTTGATGAATTCAATTTAGGTGCATTGATGATGCATTGTGCGATTGAAGTGATTACAGTCGGGCATATGATGAACATAAATCCCTTCGATCAGCCGGGGGTTGAACAAATAAAAGTTGAAGCACGGAAAATCCTATCTAAATAGATTAATCCGCGAACAAGATGCCTGTAATGATATAGTTACTTAATAGAATAAATATGGATGAGCTTACAACTGCATTTGTTGTTGCTATGCCAACGCCTTGCGCGCCACGCTTTGAGTTATACCCATGGTAGCAACCCATAGAGGTCACTATAAAACCAAACACTGAAGCTTTAATTAGTCCAGAGATCACGTCTTGGCTTTCTAAATAATCAAAAGTGCTTTTGAGATAAGAGAATGGTGAAAAACCTAGTTTATAAATACTGACTAAATAGCCGCCGAATACGCCTATAATATCTGCAATTATTACAAGGAGCGGCAGTGTAATTACACCAGCGATAACGCGTGGTAACACTAAATATTTAAATGGATCTGTGTTGAGCGTATAAAGCGCATCAATTTGTTCAGTAACTTTCATCGTGCCAATCTCAGCTGCGATTGCTGCCCCCACGCGGCCTGCTAACATCAATCCTGCAAGCACTGGGCCTAGTTCACGAGTGATAGATAAAACTACAACCGATGCAATTGAACTTTCGGCATTGAATCTAGAAAAACCTGTATAGCTTTGTAGCGCCAACACTGCACCTGTAAAAATTGCCGTCAACCCTACCACCGGTAGTGATAAATAGCCGACCTCAATCATTTGACGAAAAATTTGGCGCCAATAAATTTTTAGTGAAAATAAAGACCTAATAATTATGGATATAAAAATTCCAAGTCTTCCAAGCATTTGCAAAGAATCAATACAAACTCTTCCGATTACAGCTACAGGGTTCATTCTACGTATACTCTTTTAAATCTATTTCCCAGAGAAGTTAATATCTCATAACCTATGGTATTTGCGCTTTGGGCAAGCTCATCTACTGTAATATGATCTCCTAATAATTCAACATAATTCATGTATTGAAGCCTATTTTCTGGTACTTTTGAAATATCAATCATGACCATATCCATGGTAACTGTTCCAACAATAGGCAAACGCATACCTTCAAAATGAGCGGATCCCTTACCCGTTAAGCATCTTAAGTATCCATCAGCATATCCACACAGTACAGTTGCAATTCTATCGCCTTTTTTTGCCTGGTATCTTCCTGAGTAGCTAATTGCTTGATCTTTCTCGATATTTCTTATTTGTATTACTTCGGCTTTTAATGTTGCAACTTGTTGTACTGGAGTCGGTTTTGATGGTATTGGGTTGATGCCATATAAGCTACAACCTGGTCTGGCCATATCAAAATGATATTCATTGCCAAGCATAATAGCTGCAGAGTTAGCAAATGAAATTTTGGTGTCTGGGAATAGTGCTGAGATTTTTTTTAGCTCTTCGAGTTGCTTTGCATTTTCTTTCCGCTCTGGGTCATCAGCACATGATGGATGACTCATGATATATTTGATATCTATGCAATTTAAAAAATCATCGTTGTCTGCTATTCTTTCTATATTACTTTCTGTCAAGCCAAGTCTTCCCATGCCAGTATCCACGTGAACCACAGCTGGAAGTTTTTTATTATTCTTTGCTGCGTATGAATTCCATAGCTCAATTTGGTATAAGTCATTGAGTACTGGGATTAAATTTTTACGATGTGCAATTTCTATATCAGATTGTTGTACCCCATGAAAAACATAAATTTCTGCATTTGGAATTTTTTCGCGAATCTGTATGGCTTCTTCAACATATGCAACACAAAAGACTCTGCATCCACTTTTATAAAGGGCTTCGGAAATTGGTGCGGCGCCCAAACCATATCCATTTGCCTTTACTACAGGTGCGGCAATGCAACCAGTTTTGATTGATTTTGACATCGTTTTGTAATTTTCAACGACTCTAGCTAAATTTATTTCAAGGATAGATTTTCCGGCTTTTTGCATATTTTTGTGTGGGTTGGCGTCGATCAAAACTCTTTATTTTACAATAGTAAAAAGAAATCTTAACAACAACTTAATTTTAGCATTGCAATCTTAAATAAAGTGGTTATATTACTTCTCAGAGCGTCCCTCCCTCCCCCTTTATATGTATTCCTGGGACGCTTCTTTTTTAGCTTTTTTCTAGGAATTACATGAGTTTTACCACAAGAAAAGCCCACTCACCAAATTTTGATGAACGTAATCCAGATGTAAAAATCTGCGTGATCATAATACATCACACAGAACTTAACAACGCAAAAGATGTCTATGATATTTTTGAAAAACCAGAATCCAAAGTCAGTTCACATTTCTTAATTGATCGCGACGGAGCGCTACATCAGTTCGTTGATGAAAACAAGAGGGCTTGGCATGCAGGTATTAGCACTTGGCAAAACATGGTTAAGCTAAATGATTATTCAATTGGCATTGAACTTGATAATAATGGCAAGGAAGATTTTGCAAAACCACTAATGCAAACTTTGGTTTCTCTTTGTAAACAACTGATAAACAAATATAAAATCGAAGAGATAAATATTTTAGGCCATTCCGATATTGCATATTGGCGTAAAGTAGACCCAAGCATTAAGTTTGATTGGAAGTGGTTAGCTAGTCAAGGGATTGGCTTTTTCCCTCAATTCACTTGCGACCCTAAGCCTATGTCTCATGATGGCGTTATAAATAGATTGCATAAGTTTGGTTATAAGTTACCAGAGAATGAGAATGAGTTATCAGAGCTTCTCAAAGCATTCAAAAGAAGGTATACTCCTGAAAGTTACGACTTAGGTATATGGGATACCTTGGCGGATGGCAGATTGAATGAATTGATTAAACATTATGAGCTCTAAAACCCACTTCGGATTTAAAGAAGTAGAAACAGAAAAAAAACAAACTATGGTGCAGGGCGTTTTTTCGACTGTTGCATCTAAGTATGACATCATGAATGACTTCATGAGCTTTGGACTACATAGACTTTGGAAAGATGAAGCAATTAAAGAATTGCATCCATCAAGTGAAGACGTGCTTTTAGATGTTGCTGGTGGCACGGGTGATATATCTTGGAAATATTTACAAGCAGGTGGAGGACGAGCTGTTGTTTCAGATCTAAACAAAGAAATGCTTGAACAGGGTAAATTAAAATATAAAACCGATAGACTTTCTTGGGTGCATGCCAATGCTGAGGAGCTTCCATTTGAAGACAATCAATTTGATTATTACACCGTATCTTTCGGAATTCGAAACGTAACACATATAGACAAAGCTTTAAGAGAAGCGCACCGAGTTTTAAAGCCAGGTGGAAAATTTGTATGTTTGGAATTCTCTAATGTTTCTAACGAGTTGGTTAAAAAAATTTATGACTTTTATTCGTTCAAAATTATCCCAAAAGTTGGAAAGATTATAGCAGACAGCCCAGAGTCTTATGAATATCTGGTTGAGAGTATTAGAAAATTTCCTTCAGCAATTGCCTTTTCAGAGATGATAAAAGAGGCAGGTTTCAATTGTGTTGAATACCGCAAAATGACTTTCGGCATCGTAGCCATTCACGTGGGGTATAAGGTTTAATAGCCATCGTTTGACATCTTAGTTTGCTAGGGTTACACTCAAAGATAACACTCTGGAGGGCAGGTCATGAGTCTTAACATTATCGTATTATTAGGTGCGTTGGGCTTACTTTATTGGTGGTACGCGTCCATGATCAAAAAGAAAAATAAGGCATTGGAAGCGCTTTCTGGTATAGATGTGCAGATGAAGATGCGCTTCGAATTAATACCAAATATCTTAGCTATAGCTAAAAAGTTCATGGAACATGAAAAAGGCTTAATTACCCAAGTGACCGAGCTGCGGGTGAGGGCGTCTGCAGAATATAATAAGAACAACCCAGACGAGTTAAAAGAACACATCAATGCTATTGATGAAATGAATAGCAAAATGAGACAGTTTATGTTGAATGTGGAAAATTATCCGCAGCTAAAATCTGACCAAACTATGGTGCAAGCGATGCAAAGTTATAATGAAGTAGAGGCGCAGATTTCTGCTGCAAGAAGATTCTATAATTCTGCTGTTGGGGAAGTTAATAATTCTATAGAAATTTTCCCTGGTAGTATTATTGCGCGTATGGCTAGTATAGGCGTAATGCCATTCTTCCGAGCGGAAAGTGATGAAAAAGAGCCAGTTGATGCAACTAAATTGCTAAACTGAGTATGTTCAATTTTACCATAAATAATACGTCTCCAAGTGCAATTATACGAGCTGCCAGTAGCAAAAACAGGGCAACAATTAGTGAATATTTATCCTATATAATGACTGGTAATATTGAGCTATTAGATCCAGAAACAAGATATGTTGATCCACCAGAAACCATAAAACCTTTTGCCCCATATTACGACCAGCATATTTTGCCATTAGTGAAAGAGTTTGAAGTAAATAGAATTGAGACTTTGGATAAAATTAGAATTAGATCTTTTAAGATGGGGCCTTTCCTATTAATTCTAGCAGTAATAAGTGCCATTGGTATTTTCTCTTATACTGAAGCAGGTTTGTTTGATAAACTGCAAAACTGGGCAATGATCTGTATTGCGGGGTTGGTTTGTGCAGTAGTTTGGATAGCTTATCCAGCTAAACAATACAATGCCCAAGTTAAGGAGAGGATCTTTCCTCTAATTTTCAATTTTATTTCGCCTGATTGTGTGTATCAGGCCAAAAGCCCATTGTCGGCCAAGGAGTTGAAAAAATTTCGAATTATACCGCGTTTCGATGAGGAAGTATCTGATGACTATATCAAGACGAATTATAAGAATGTAACCATTGAATTATATGAAACAAGATTAAATCAAGTTAACAGTGGTAGCGACGATGACAGTACGCACATTATCTTTAAAGGCATATTTGTAATTCTCAGCATGAACAAAAACTTTAAGGGTTCAACAATAGTACTTAAAGATGCAGGCAGCATTGTCAACTGGCTCAAAAATGTAGCAACTGACTTAAAGAATGTAAAACTCGAGGATCCAAAATTTGAAAAAGAATTTGAAGTTTACTCATCTGATCAAGTTGAAGCTCGTTATTTACTAACGACAAGCTTTATGGAAAGGTTATTAAAACTGAAATCTGAGTTTGGTGGTTACGGCATAAAAGCCAGCTTTTTCCAAAACCAGTTGCTTTTGATGATCGAGTATCATCAAGACCTGTTCCAGGTCGCTTCTATAATGAAGCCAGCCACCTTCATTGAAGATATACAAACCATCTTGAGGCAAACCGAGCAAATATTTCTAATAGTTGAGATATTAAAGCTGGAGGAGAAGACTGGTTTGTAAGCCGATCTACCCAAATGTACTACAATCACAACTATCGCTTGCTAAGCATTTAATAAACTCAAGGTCTTTTAAATGTTTGTCGCTTTCATAGAAAGCTAACTCTTTGGCCACTTGATCATTATGTTTTTCTACTAGCTTTTCTGCTGTTTTTTTAGCACGTTCCTCAATGCTTCCACGGAGAAAGCGAGTATAGAAATTAGCAAAATGATCTTGCTCAATTGAAAAATCAAAGGCGGCAACATCATATTGTTTCGGCTTAATATGAGAAAAATCAAATGGTTTTCCATTTAGAATGAAGTTGTCTTCATCAATATTTACAGCAGATCCAAGATGAAGCCCTTTGCCACTTGATAATACGCTTCCGATAAAGTTCATACCCCCACTATTCATTGCATCAAGTAATTGTTCTTTAATATCTTCCGCAAGTTGCTCTCCTTTGTACTTAGCATTACCCTCTTTAGAATTTATATATACTAAAGGAAAAGCTGTGCTGTAGTCTATTTTCCGAATCTCCCACATCGGTCTTGACGTACCATCAGCTTCCAGTGAAAAACCTTTTAACTCTTTTTCAAAAGAGAATACATCATCTACTGATAGCTCTTTCTTTGCTAACTTTTCAGAAATAGACTTGAGACCTTTATGATAAAAATCTATGTATTTTTTTCTTTGCTCTAGAATATTTAAAAGTTGTGCGGCTTTAGGATTCATGATGATTACCTCAGTCCTTTTTTTGGGAATCTTATACCTATTTCAAAGTGCTCGGTCAATATGTTTTATTTTTTTAGTAAAAGCTCTTAATCTAAAACAAGAAAATAGTAAAAGAAGCGTATATGTGCTATAAATACTGCCATGGCACTATTCAAACTAAAATCGGAATTCGAACTTGCAGGAGATCAGCCAGCGGCCGTTGATGCACTTGTTGCTGGACTAAATGCTGAAAAGCGCAACCAAGTTCTATTGGGCGTTACAGGGTCTGGTAAGACATTCTCTATGGCGCACACTATTGCGCGCGTGGATAGACCCGCAATTATCATGGCGCATAATAAAACATTAGCTGCACAGTTATACACTGAGATGAAATCATTTTTTCCTGAAAATGCAGTGGAGTATTTTGTTTCGTATTACGATTACTATCAGCCAGAAGCTTACATCCCAAATAGAGATGTTTATATTGAAAAGGATTCGCAGATCAATGAACAGATTGATTTACTAAGGCACTCTGCAACCCGCGCACTCTTGGAGAGAAGAGATGTAATAGTCGTTGCTTCGGTTTCATGTATTTATGGTCTAGGTGCGCCTGAGTGGTATTTGAAAATGATTTTTAAAATCATCGTTGGCCAAACCGTTCCACGTAATGACTTAATGTTGCAACTAGTAAACTTGCAATACAAACGAAACGATATAGATTTCAAGCGCGGAACTTTTAGGGCGCGTGGTGATACACTAGATATTTATCCTTCGCACTATAATGACCGCGCTTGGCGAGTTACTTATTTCGGCAATGAAATTGAAAGCATCAATGAGTTTGACCCATTAACAGGCGAGCGTACCAAAAAAATGGATGAGATCACTATATTCGCTAACAGCCATTACATCACACCGCGCCCTACACTTGAGCAATCGATAAAGCTTATTAAAGAAGAGATGAAGCAGCGCGTAAATTGGTATACAAAACACAACAAGTTAATTGAAGCCCAAAGGATTGAGCAGAGAACACAGTTTGACTTAGAGATGATTATGGAAACTGGTGCCTGCAAGGGTATTGAAAATTATTCTAGGTATCTGTCTGGGCGTGCAACAGGCCAGCCACCACCTACACTTTTTGAGTATTTACCAAAAGATGCAATTCTTTTTGTAGATGAAAGCCACGTTACAGTCCCGCAAGTTGGTGGGATGTATAACGGCGATAGAGCTAGAAAAAGCACGCTAGTTGAATATGGCTTTAGATTACCATCTGCACTAGATAATCGCCCACTTCGTTTTGAGGAGTGGGATCAAATGCGTCCGCAAACGATATTCGTTTCTGCTACCCCAAGCGCTAAAGAGTTGGCATATACAAATGGTGAATATATTGAGCAGATTATCCGCCCAACTGGACTAATTGACCCAGAATGTGTAGTGCGCCCAGCCTCAACACAGGTTGATGATTTACTAAACGAGGCGAAGCTAACTGTAGAAAAAGGCTATAGAATTTTAGTTACTACACTCACCAAAAAAATGGCTGAAGATTTAACCGAATACCTAAAGGAAATAAACTTAAAAGCTGTATATTTGCATTCAGATATTGATACGTTAGAACGCGTCGAAATCATTCGTGATCTGCGCAAAGGTGTTTACGATATTTTAGTAGGAGTAAACTTGCTTAGAGAAGGACTAGACATACCAGAGTGTGGGCTTGTTGCAATATTGGATGCAGATAAAGAAGGCTTCCTACGCTCAAGAACCTCTCTAATTCAAACCATTGGTAGAGCAGCAAGAAACGTCGACGGCCGCGTAATTTTATATGCTGATGTAATGACCGATTCATTAAAAGATTCGCTTGCTGAAACAGAACGTCGTCGAAATATCCAAAAAGCTTATAATGAGAAGCATGGCATAACACCAATGAGTATAAAAAAATCAATTGCTGATGTTCTTCACTCTGTATACGAGCAAGACCATGTGACGATTGAAGAAATAGAATCTCCTGAACAAGCGCAAAAGAAAATTGGCAAGTTGCGCAAGGAAATGTTAAAGGCAGCAAGCGATCTTGATTTCGAAAAAGCAGCAATGATTAGAGATCAGATTAAGAATTTAGAATCTGGACTATTGAGTGTTTGATTTTTTTTCTATAGGAAGTTTCACTAGATCTTTTTCAAGAATCTTTTGGGCAGATGCTTTATTTTCGCTGCATTTCTTTTGCTGCATTACTGTGTTCAAATAATCCATACGATCTTTAGCTGCTTCCTGTGCTTGAATTATTGTAAACTGCGTTGAAAGCAAGCAAAAAGGAGTGCCAGCATATGCTTCGGTTTTTTCTTCTTTTCTCTCGGCAGTTCTGAGGAAATATTCAGCTTCAGCAAGCGCGAATTTTAATTGGCTACATGACAAAAAAGGGTCTGTTTTTGGGTTCATTGGATCAATTATCTTAATCTCAGGATTTCGACAACTGCACCCAGATAGGACTATTAATACTGTAAATAAAGCTTTTATGTTCATATAATACCTAAGTCTTATAAAATGATGGCATAATTCTTTATTCCATACAAATTACTTTTTTATGCTCAGGAATCTTGTGTAAAAATAACTTAGTCCAAGCAGAGAGACCCCTAACCCAAGGAATGATAGTACCCTTAATAAACCTTCAAGTTCTTTTGCATCTACTAAGAATACTTTACCTACAGTTATAACTATCACTACTAATGAGGCGATTCTTAATTGGCTTAGCCCTAAATATACGCTCGTGAACGCAAGGCCAATTCCAAATAATAGCCATGCTGCAGAGTAGCTATACATCTCCGCATTACCAATTTCTCCTGTATTTAAGTATTCTGGATGGAAGTAATGTCTAACGCACAAACTGATATAAACCATGCTTCCCACGAATACAAAATAGCTCATATATTTTTTGAAAGTTTCATTACTGGCGAGATCGCTCTTGTAAATCAAGCCAGAGATAAAAATCACTGGTATTGCATAATTCAAGAATAGTTTGTTAAGCAGTGGAAGTCCGCCTATAAACTGAGCGTAGGTATAAGGATTGAAATGAATATATTCTAGCATTACTACCCTGAATACTAAATAACAGGTCATAAAGATGCCCCAATAGATTAGGCTCTTTCTGTCAGTTAGTTTATTAATTATTAAAAGGCCAAGTACAAGCACCATACAGAAGCCATTAATTAAACCTCGTTCTAAGATATTTGTTGAGCTATCAGCTACCGAGTAGAAGTTACTAATAGCTAGAGTTCCTGCAAGCATTATTGATAGTACAGCAAAACCTTCTGTGAAAAGTACTGTTCGCGAATCTTTTTCGAGTAATAAGAAATAAGTGGCGATACTTAGTAACAAGCCTTGAAACCCATAATGTAATATTGGTCTATCTAGAAAATTTAACTTATAAGACATTACACCGTCTCCCATAAGTTGGAAAGTTACAAAGTTGCCAGCAATTTTATATAGATGATCTATCTGTGACACAAAAATTAGTACAAGCATTATTGCAATAATGTATCTGGAAATTTCTATGTGTATTAGTCGAGAGTTTATCCAAGCTATAGTTAAAATCTCTGTTGCCAATACCAAATGAAAGAATTTCCTATCGATCTCAACAAAAATTGCGGTGGTTACAAATGTAACTATTCCGACAGCAAACACAGAGAGTATTTTTTTGTAAACTTCTCTTGCATAGAGGTCTTTTCTTTTAACAAAAGTATTTAGGAGCAGCATTGATATTAAAGCTAGAACTAGAGCATAAATACCCCAAAACATTTTGATGTATAGAAAATGGGAATAAGTTTTCCAATAGGACAATAAGTAATAAACAATGTTTGCTGCCATCCCTTGCATCGCCCATAAATGAGCATCGTTTCGCGAAAAAGCGCCTATAAAAGCTGGAAGAGAGAATAAAATGTTAAATGCAAGAATGACGAAAAACATTTCTTGTGGTTCTGACCACCAAGTTAATATCATTAAGATGTTAACTAACATTGCTATGCTAGGAATTAAGACATATTTCCCTTGTTCAAAATATGAGAATCCATAAGCAAATAGAACAATGAAGCCAAAATAAATCCAATCCTCAATACGCATTCCACCGTATTTGGTGACGAATCCCAGCATGATTATGCCACCTAATATAGCAAATAGCAAAGTCATAGCGCTTAAAGTGGAGTGAGCCCCATTCTTTATTTTTTCAGCCTTATTTGCAAATGCAGTGACGAAACAAACACCTATTATAAATAAAAACAGCCAAATCGTGTCTGAAGGTATGAAGTTGTCGAATAGCCATAACCCTACCCAAATATATGAGAATAAAATTATAAATACTCCTAAAAACCACCAAGATAAAATAGTGACTAACGCCATGAAACCACAGACTAAGAAGAATAAATAGACGAATAGCAATGATGCTTGTGGCGCATCAGAATGAAATAATCCAGGAGTTATGAAGCCTCCCAATAGACCTAAAATCGCAATAGGTGCTCCAAATCTTACAGAGTAGACTATTGCCAATAGGGTAGTGGCGGCCATGCCCAAAAACCCGATTGAGCTCGGCAACAGATCAAATAAATTACTGCCTGTATAAAAACATGCATAGAAGTCAATTAGAGCTGCACCCATCAAGGCTTGAGAGATTTTCTCACCATTGGCAATTGTTTCTTTACGATTGTGAACAAGTTTTCCGGCAATTATTAGTGCGCCGCCAAAGAATAATCCCATTATAAGTCTAGCAAATGGGGATACTAAATTATTCTCTATTGAATACTTTACAAAATATACTGCGGCGAAAGCTATGGCTATTCCACCAAGCCATACAAACCAGTTGGTGCTGAAGTTGAATTCAAATGATGGTGAGTCGCTCTCTTTTGTTGAGTGTTTTGGTTCTTTGACAACACGGGCTTTCTCAATCTCTACTCCAAATTCTGAAAAGTTAAAATCATTGGTGATAGGATTAACAGGGCGAGACTCCTCTTCAATGAGTTCTCGGACATGCTTTGTTTTAGACGCCAGTTTCTTGGTCAATTCATCAACCCGATTTCTAAGGGAGTTGATTTGGAACAGGCATACCCAAGGTAGCAATAACGATACAATTGCAAAAATCGCAAAAAAAATAAAAAAATTAAACACGTATAAGTCCTAAGTTATCTATTAATAAAGGTACTGGATAGAATTCGAAAATTCTATCAATTATTATTTATAATTGCTATTATGTGGTTTTGTTAAGTTAAAATGGTTTATTTATTATGGATGTCTCGAAGATCAAGACCTATGCAAAATTTTGCTCAACTGCGTACGCTAAGAAAGTAGGAGACCTTACAAAATTAGCAAATTCAATATCAACTGATTGGAAACTGGTGGCGATATCTGACGAGATTTTTGGGGCAAATGACCTTCATTATAGAAGCTTTGCTATGCTGAATAGCGGGACAAAAGAAATACTAGTTGCTAACAGCGGAACGAGAGTAAACCAGTTGAAGCAACCTCATAAGAAAGGCTTACTGCAGGATATTATTGCAGATATAGAGGTTGTATTAAAGCAGACTCCAACACAATTTACGGAAGATGGAGTTGTTTTTTTAGATTATCTTCTTAATAAATATAGTGGTTATTCCTATATTCTTACAGGACATTCATTAGGTGCTGTTTTTGCCCAACTTTCCCACACGTACTTAAAAGGTCATGGCATAAATGCTAAGTCCTTTGTTTTCGAATCGCCAGGAGCATTAGAGAAAGTAGAAAACTACATAGAACAAAACCACTTTGATTTTTCCCCAAAAGTTATTGCTGCAGAAATGGCTGTGTTTAATACTGCGCCAAATGTGGTTAATTTACTTCATGAACAGATTGGGGATGTGTACAGAATTCGTGACAAGTCGGATGAAGTTTGCACAATATTTCAAGGCATTTATAATTTGTTTGCACACAGTTTTCTTGCTAGCGATGAGACTAAGAGGATGCTTAAAATTATGGAGAAGCTTGATATAGCATTCAATACATTTGAATCGCATGGAATTGACTATATTGTGGATCATCTTGATTCAACGCCAGAGTTAGTTGCTCATAAAGATACAAGCTTTTTTAGCCAATTAATCTCTGAGTTATAGTTTGACTGGCTGGTTTCTCACTGTGCCAAATTCTTTTACGTGGAATATCCAGTAAATTAGAGATACTGATGCCAGAGTCAGCCCCATAGTTGTGAATAAATCAGCTGCTTCGCTTCCTACAACATAGCTGCCAAATAGCATTCCTATAGACATAAATAATGTTCTTATACTTCCAATAACGGAAGAAGACATGCCTTTAACATCAGGGAATTTATCTAAAGCTTTGGCGGTGAACCCAGGGATTATGAATGGCACGATAGCTGACTGAGCACAAATTATACTTAGAATGACTTCAGGAGGCCAATGATAAGGTATGAGACCAATCAACAAGTAAAAAGGGATTAAGCAAGTTAGCGCCTTAATTCCGTATCTCGCGCATTTCGAAATTCCAAATAAGTTAACTATGTTTCTGTAGATTAACACCGAAAACATATTAAATAACATAGGGATGAATTGGTAAATCGCATAGGTAGAAACGCTAAGTCCGTAGTCGGATATGTAAATGAATGGGGCGTTTATTACGAACATCATGTAAACAGCTACTACAAGCCCTACCATAGAACTGTAAGAAACAAATTTGATGTGCTGAAGTAGTTTGAAGTAGGTTCGGAATAATATTGAAATTTTTTCACTTTGTTTGTGTACGTGTGTCTCTGGAATAAACCTATATACAAGATACCATGCTAAAATGCCGAAGAAGAATATCAAAACAAAATTAGCACGCCAACCATGAGTTAGCTCTACCAACACTGCACCAATAATTGGTGCAGCTATAAATGCTATTGGAAAAGATACCTCAAGTAAGCCGAGAATCTTAGCTCTTTCGGTTCTGTGCTGATATAAATCAGCTATCACAGCCGTTGCTAGAACAGAAGAAATTCCTGCGCCTAAAGACTGGATCGCACGAATAATTATTAATGATTCAATTGTCTGCGCTATACAGCAAAAAAACTGTGCTACTGTTTGAATACCAATAGTCAGAAGCATTATTTTTCTTCTGCCGTATAAATCGCTTATTGGTCCCCAAAGTAACCTAGAAAAAATTGCGCCGAACCCAAAGAGTATTAGCACGAGTTGAACCATAAACTCATTGGTGTTTAAATCCTTGACCATGATGGGCATCGACGGCAAATGAATATCCATCGCCATGGCAAAAAGCATGTTGTTAAATATCAGTATATACGCAATTCGATCGGGGTGAAGTTTTGCGTTTATCAATTTCATGAGGGTTAGCTACATCTAAGATTTTTCATCTCCTCATCACACTGCTTCTTAAGTGTATTTGCAGCATTTGGGAACTCTTTCTTCATCTTAGCAAAAGTCGTGCAAGCTTCTTTTCTTTTTTCGAGTTTAGCCATAGATTTACCAAGTTTTAACAAGTTATCGGCAGCTCTAGAACCTCTGATACTACTTTGGTATCCTTTTAGATACTCAATAGCAGCTTTGTCATATTCAGCACGTGTGAAATAAGTTTCTCCAATCCAATAGTAAGCATTACCAGCTTGATCAGTATCTGGGAACTCTTTAACAAAGGCCTGAAGAGCAGTTCTAGCTCCCTTATAGTCTTTGTGTTTTAGTAGAGTCATGGCATCTTTAAATTTATCCTCCATGCTCTTTTCTTTTAATTTCTTTTCAACAAGAGGGTCTACATTTGTTGGGGCTTCTTTGTCATTTTTATTTCTAGATTTTGAATCCGATTCACTTAAAATTAAGTCGTTATCAAGCTCTTCATCTATATCGTCGAATATATCCTTATCCTTGTTAGAAGCTGCGCCTTTATTTTTTTCAAGCTCAGTGAATCTGAATTCCATGTCGGCAGCAAACTTCACCATTTTTTCATTTAAACGCGCGTTGTCAAATTGAAGCTGTTCAAGATCACCTCTCAAGCTTTTAAGCTGCTCTTTCATCTCTTCTAATTGGGCAAGGGTAGTGGCATTTAAACGTGCTGTGCTTGTAACTTCGCCAGATCCTTGTGAGTACATTTGCTTTTGTAAAGCATTGATACTTTTCTCCAATCTCTCTACTTTATCTTCAGTTTGAGACGATGTAGCGCCTGTTTTTTCTTCGCCTGCCGCATAAGAAAAAATTGGCAAAAGAACTAGAAACAAGGTTAGAAATAAATTTTTCATGCGCATATTAAATTTATAATTTTATTCGGTACGTATATCACTTTTTTGACAGCCTTACCTTCAAGTTGTTGCTTAACGCTACTCAACTCTTTTGCTGCAGCTTCAACGTTCTCTTGATTGCTATTTGCTGGGACTTCAATAGTACCACGCATTTTGCCATTAGTTTGAACAGCTATTACTACTACATCATTAACCAAGTATTCAGGATTTGCAACAGGCCAAGCGGTATTAACTAGCTGATCTTTATGCCCAAGGTGTTGCCATAGTTCTTCTGTAATATGAGGAACTATAGGGTTTAATAGCTTTAAGGCTGTTTCCAAGCCCTCTTTAAGGATGTTTGAAGGAATCGATTCTTCGAACAAATAGTTTGTAAATTCTCTAATGCGCGCCACACCACGATTGAAGTGAAAACGCTTTAAATCTTCAGTAACATTATGAATCGCTTGGTGAATAACGCGTATAGCTTTGCCGTGCTCTTCAACTTTGCCATCATCTTTAAAGTTCACAACCGCTTTATGTAATCTTGCTAAATATTTGAAGCAACCCTCTACGCCTGCGTCTGACCATTCCAGATCTCTTTCAGGTGGTGAGTCAGAAAGTAAGCAAAGCCTTGCAGTATCGGCACCATATTTTTCAATAATAATTGTTGGGTCGACAACATTCTTCTTCGACTTACTCATCTTCTCAAGACGTCCAACTATAACTTCTTCATTGGTATTTTTATTATACGCTTTGCCATCTCGCATCTCAACTTGCTCTGGGAAAAGCCATGCCCCATCTTTAGATTTGTAAGATTGATGCACAACCATGCCTTGAGTTAGTAAGGCTTTGAATGGTTCATCAATTTCCAAATAGCCGCATCTTTTTAAAGCTTTGGTAAAGAAGCGTGAATACAAAAGGTGCAACACAGCATGCTCAATGCCACCAATATATTGATCAACTGGTAGCCAATATTTTGCTGCTGCCTTATCAATTCCATCTTCAGATTTTGGTGAACAATATCTGGCAAAGTACCAAGATGATTCGAAGAATGTATCGAATGTATCAGTTTCTCTGCGTGCTGCTTTACCGCATTTTGGGCAGTTGGTATGTTTCCATGTTGGGTGATGATCAAGTGGATTTCCCGGCTTATCGAACTTCACATCTTCGGGAAGAGTTACTGGAAGTTGATCTTTAGGTACTGGTACAACACCACAATCGTCACAGTAAATTACTGGAATTGGACAACCCCAATATCTTTGTCTGGAAATACCCCAATCGCGAAGGCGATATTGAATTACGCCCTCTCCTGCATTTAGTTTTTCAAGTTGCTGGATAGAGCTTTTTTTTGCATCACCGATTGATAAACCATCTAAAAATTTTGAATTGATGATAGTACCATCTTCTGTATAGGCCTGTTTTTGAATATCAACTTCCGCACCATCAATAGGTTTTACAACTTGTAAAATTGGTAGGTTATATTTTTTAGCAAATTCATGATCTCTTTCATCATGAGCAGGACACCCGAATATAGCGCCAGTACCGTAATCCATTACCACAAAATTCGCCACATATACAGGCAGCTCAATGCTTGAGTCAAAGGGATGAATTGCTACCAAATCTGTTTTAAAGCCTTTTTTCTCAGCGGTCTCAAGTGCTTCTTCAGTAACTGCCATAGCGTCACAATCCTTAACAAAAGCTTTCAATTTTTCATCTTTTATTTCGTGAAGAACTGGATGGTGACCAGCAATTGCGATGAATGAAGCGCCAAATAGTGTATCAGGTCTGGTGGTGAAGATTTCAACATGCTCTTCAGTACCTTTAATTTTAAATTTAACTTTTGCACCTTGAGATTTGCCAATCCAATTTTCTTGCATTATGCGAACTTTTTCTGGCCAGTCTTTCAGATTTTGGATCTCATTTAATAACTCATCAGCAAAATCGGTGATCTTTAAGAACCATTGTTTCAATTTTCTTTTTTCAATTTTTGCACCAGACCTCCAACCACGACCATCGGCATCAACTTGTTCATTGGCAAGCACAGTGTTATCAATTGGATCCCAGTTCACTACCGACTCTTTTTGGTAGGCCAAACCTTGTGAGTAGAAGTCGATGAACATTGCTTGTTCATGTTTGTAATAGTCTGGTAAACATGTGGTGATTTCTCGATCCCAGTCATAGGTAATCCCTATTGGCTTAAATTGAGTCTTCATAAAAGAAATATTCTCAAGCGTCCATTTTTGGGGATGGGTTTTATTTTCGATAGCGGCGTTTTCAGCAGGTAAACCAAAGGCATCCCAGCCCATTGGGTGCATAACATTAAAGCCTTGGGCGCGTTTGAAGCGGGTGATTACATCGCCAATTGAGTAGTTTCTTAAATGCCCAATGTGAAGTTTTCCAGATGGATACGGGAACATTTCAAGCACGTAGTATTTAGGTTTGGACAGATCTTCCTTGGTTTTGAAAGCCTCACTATCATCCCAAACTTTTTGCCATTTCTGTTCAATTGATTTAAACGATTGCCCGTATTCTTGTGCCATGCTCTAACTACCATTTTTGCTATTAGGGAGTTTATAGCATAGTTAGCTTAAAATGTAAAAGTTGATGATTGCGTTGCTTGCATCAAATCAAAATCATTCCCCTAAGCAACTAACTGTGTTAGAAATAAGTGTGGTGGAATTTTATATCGTAAAAAGATGCGGATAGGCAATTTTGAAATGCCGATGGATAGAGCTTCATTACTGCTCAAGTTGAAGAGCTCGAAGCACCATCTTGACATCTTTTTTGCTGCAGGCATTTTATGTATTATTGCAGTTTTAATTTTTCCTATCCCAGCTTGGTTAATTGACTTTTTACTTACAATCTCAATCTCTGTCTCTGTTATCATTTTGATGACGGTATTATTTGTAAATCGATCGTTAGATTTTAGCTCATTCCCATCGATCCTTCTTGTAGTGACGATGCTGCGACTTGCGCTAAATATTTCTTCAACGCGTTTGATTCTTTCTCAAGGGCACAGTGGTACCGACGCGGCAGGGCATGTAATCCAAGCGTTCGGCATATTTGTAATGCAAGGGTCTGTAATAATCGGCGCAATCGTATTTGGAATTTTAACCATTATTAACTTTGTCGTAATTACTAAGGGTTCTGGTCGTATAGCAGAGGTAGCCGCACGCTTCAGTTTAGATGCGATGCCTGGTAAGCAGATGGCCATTGATGCTGACTTATCAGCAGGGCTTATTGATGAGGATACTGCGAGAAAACGTAGAAAAGATTTAGAAGATGAAAGTACATTTTTTGGAGCCATGGATGGTGCTAATAAGTTCGTCCGCGGCGATGCAATCGCAAGCGTAATAATCACATTGATCAATTTTATAGGTGGTATCGTAATTGGTCTTGCTCAAAAGGGAATGACTTTTGAAGCTGCCCTTAAAACATATACTCTGCTTACGATTGGTGAAGGATTAGTCGCGCAGATACCAGCGTTAATAGTTTCAACTGCAGCTGGTCTTTTAGTGACTAAATCAGGAGCAAAAGGATCTGCTGAAAAAGCGATATTCGAGCAGATTGGGAACTATCCACAAGCCCTTGCAGTAACCTCTGGTTTATTAGTTGTAATGGCAGCAATGCCAAGTATACCAGCACTTCCTTTTTTAATATCTGCTGTAATCACAGGTTCGCTTTCAGTAGCTGTGGACAAAGCTAAGAAACAGGCGCAAGAACAAGAAATTTTAAATGCAGGCAAAGCTGCAAAACATAGTGAAACAGCTGAATCATCTAAAGAAGATGCAATGACCGAGTTGTTGCAAATTGATAGCATTAGGTTAGAGCTGGGTTATGAATTATTGCCACTAATTAATTATTCTAAAGGACATAAAATTACAGACCAAATTAAAGCGCTACGCAAGCAAATCGCCAAGGATCTTGGGTTTGTAATGCCTTCGGTTAGAATCCAAGATAATATGCAGTTAGAGCCACAAGAATACGTTGTAAAAATTAAAGACCTAGAATGTGGCAGAGGGTTGGTTAGACCAAATAAATATTTAGTCATGGATCCAAAAGGGGAGGATATGTCACTCATTGGTGAAGATACTAAAGAACCAGCATTTGGCCTTCCTGCAAAATGGATTGATGAGCAGTTTAAGGAAGAGGCTTTATTCAAGGATTATACAGTTGTAGATCCTCCAACTGTTATTACAACGCATCTTACAGAGATTGTACGAGAAAATATTACTGAGCTTCTTTCATATAGCGAGACGCAGAAACTACTCGAAGGCTTAGGAGAAGAGCATAAAAAGCTGGTGACAGATATTGTTCCGTCTCAAATTTCTATTACGGCACTTCAGAGAATTTTCCAAGGCTTGCTTGCTGAGTCTATTTCGATTCGCGACTTGCCAACAATATTAGAGGCAATCTCGGAAGCTACAACAGTATCGGGGAATGTATTGAATATTATTGAGCACGTCAGAACAAGATTATCAAAACAAATTTGCTATGCGAATATGTCAGATAAAGGTTATGTGCCTTTTGTGATTTTGACCCCACAGTGGGAGCAAATATTTATGGAAAGTTTAGTTGGAGGTGACGATAAACAGCTCTCTATGTCGCCTACAAGACTACAAGAATTTGTGGCTGTAATTAATAAGGAGTTTGAGCGTCAGGCTCTTATGGGAGAGATACCTGTTCTCTTAACTTCTCCATCGCTCAGACCTTACGTTAGATCGATTATAGAGAGATTTAAACCTAGCTTAGTAGTCATGTCGCAAAATGAAATTCACCCCAAAATCAAAATTAAAACTGTGGGTCAAATTTAGATTTTATGAGCCTAAAGCCTGTTGAAGTACTACTACCAAAGCCATTTGACCATGCTTTTACATATCTTGTACCACAAGATGTTTCAGCAGGAATAATAGTCAAAGTCCCATTTAGAAATGATGAAGTTTTAGGTGTGGTCTGGAACGAGCATCCAGAAAGAAAAGATAATTTAAAAGAAGCAGTAAAAGTATATCCCAGCTTTAGCTTCCAACCTGCTATGCGAAAGTTTATTGAGTGGGTTGCTCGATATAATATGACTGAACTTGGTAAAATTTTAAAGATGTCTATGTCGGCAGTTGGAGTTATAGACAAGCCTGACAAATATAAATTGAAAGGTGATTTGGGTGAGAAAAATCTAGCAATTTTATCTGATACCCAAAACGAAGTTGTAAAAAAAATATCTGCACAAAAAAACTTTGATGTGCATGTAATAGATGGTGTCACAGGTTCGGGTAAAACCGAAGTATATCTACATCTGATTGATCAGTTTATAGAATCGGGTGGGCAAGTTCTGGTGCTTCTTCCAGAGATTGTTTTAACATCGCAACTAATTGGCAGATTTAAATCACGTTTGGGAATTTCTCCACTGGAATGGCATTCAGAACTTGGTGCGAAAACCCGTAAGCAAAATTGGCTAGCGGCAATTAATGGGGAAGGCAAATTTTTTGCAGGTGCAAGAAGTGCGCTCTTTCTTCCATATAAAAATTTAAAATTGATAATTGTTGATGAAGAGCATGATCAGTCATTCAAACAAGAAGAAGGTGTAATTTACAATGCACGGGATATGGCAATTGCTCGTGCTAAGGCTGAGAATATACCAATTTTGCTTTGTTCAGCCACCCCTTCGGTTGAAACAATATACAATACTCAAAACAAGAAATTTAAAGAGTATAAATTGCCATCTCGTTATGGCGTAGCTGTAATGCCTGAAGTAAGAATTGTGGATATGCATAAGCAGCAACCAGCCAGAGGTAAATGGATTTCAACTTCGCTCAAAGAAGAGATTATAAAAACTTTCGAGCAGGGCAAGCAGAGTTTGTTATTCTTGAATCGCAGAGGTTATGCATCGGCAACATATTGCGGAAGTTGCCATGAGAAAGTGGGTTGCCCAAATTGTAATTTTTTATTGGTGGAACATAAAAGTAAAAAAATCCTGCAGTGTCATTATTGTGGGCATAAAGCTCCCCTTCTAACACAGTGCCCATTCTGTGGAAGTAGTGAAAAGATTTATGCACTTGGCCCTGGTGTTGAAAGAATTGCTGAAGAAGTGAAATCAATATTGCCAGATGCTCGCATTGCAATTCTCGCAAGTGATACAACTCCAGATCGCAAAAACATTGCTGAATTAATTGATGATATAACAAATCATAAAGTTGATATTATCGTAGGCACACAAATGATCACAAAAGGTTTGCATTTTCCGCAACTACATTTAGTTGGGGTTATAGATGCTGAAGGAGGAATTTTAGGGTGTGATATTCGCGCAGTGGAAAGGACATATCAGCTTTTGCATCAGGTATCTGGTAGAGCTGGGCGAGAGAAAGATAAAGGGATAGTTCTATTACAAACACATGATCCCAATAGTCATTTATTGAAATGTTTAGTAGAAGGTAACGTTTCTGACTTCATGCGTTTTGAACTATCTGATAGAGAGGCTGCTAACATGCCGCCTTATTCTAGATTGGTTCTTATCACTGCTTCATCTTCTAACGAATTAAATAACATGCGCTACATGCAAGATCTTGCAAAGCATATTCCAGAAATAGATGGGGTTAAGATTCTAGGCCCTTCACCATCACCAATTTTTGTTTTAAGAAAAAAGTTTAGGCATCGTTTTGTAGTGGTTGCCAACAAAAATATAAATATTCAAAAATTAATTTTAGAGTGGTTATCTAAAGTTCCAACATCACGTAGTATTAAAATTAAGTTGGATGTCGACCCACTAAGCTTTGCTTAAGAAGTGATAGTATTAAGCTCTTCTAGCGCCATTAGCTGGCATACTAGCTCTATTCCTATAAGATCTTCTTACACCGCCTCCTGGATGATTTGGTGTAGGTAAATCATGTCCACTACCGTGAGCTTGGTCATTATCAACACTACCAATGCTTGCTCTTAAAGCAGCAACTTCATTACGCAATCTACTTCTTCTTGCAATAGGAGGTTGTTGAGGTGATGCAGGAGATGCTGCTCCGTCTAAATTTAACCTTCTTCTAACATTTCTTCTTTGTGGTTGCTCTTCTGGTTCATCACCATCATCAAATCCGCCACCGAAATTAATTCCCCCATTATTGTTTAGGTTTAGTAATGCAACAGGCGCTACTGGTGTAACTGGAGACGGTCTCTTACGTTTATCATTGCTTGGGCGAAATGCAAATGCTAAGCCAATTCCCGCAAGTGTGGCTGCAGATAATGCCAAAGCAGGGGCGAAAACAGATGATGTGCTACTAACTGCGCATTGTCCTACTGCTTCACAGGCTGTTCCTGCAGTAGTAAGCACAGGGAATGTTGGAATAGCTGGAGCTAAAAATCTTACTGCAGAAGATATTAATGTTGTGTTGCTTGGTGCTTCACACATCGCACTTTCTGCAAGAGCACACATTGGTTGTGAGACGAAATTTGAAACAGTGCTCGATATGCCGCTAGGAATCAAACTAAGAGCAGAAGATAAAGCTGTGCTATTATCTGAGGTACTACACATTGCACTTTCTGCAAGATTGCAGATCGGTTGAGTTATAGTTGTGGCAACGGTATTAGAAATTGTATCAACCGCCATTTCGGCGCTGGCTGTTACAGGTTGGGCTATAGGTTTAACTGTTCTGCTCATAATCCTAGCAAGCACTTCCATGAGTTCCTTACGTTCTTGATCTTTCATATCGCTATATATTGGTTTACTATACCAAAATGATAGCATGCAAATGTTACAGAAATATTAAGGTTATGTTAAATAAATGTGAAGAATGGCTTAAGTGTTTGTACCAATAAACTTTTTAGCGAATTCAATGGCTTTTAAGTCAATGCCGTGGCCTAAGTGGGGGATTAAGTGGCTTTCAACATCAATTTCCAAAGCTTCTAGCCTGCTTGCAGCTAGTCCAATGGCTTGAGGAGGTACAACATTGTCTTCCTCGCCATGTGTAAGTAATACAGGTGGTTTTGTTTTAATTTCTTTTTCCAGATTGTCATTGGCCAGCATGTAACCTGAGAAAGAAATTACTGCGGCAATTTTTTCTTTTCTTCGCAAACCTACATAAGTCGCCATCATGCCACCTTGCGAAAAACCAACTAAAATTAGTTTAGAAGCAGGAAGCCTAAATTTGGCAAGTTGTTCGTCTATGAATTGGTCTATGTAAGGAGCGGCATTTTTTGCACCAGCGAGCATTGCTTTATCACTTCTATCCATTAAACTATACCACTGATACCCGCCAAAAAAACCGCCTTCAAATGGGTAGATTGCATCTGGTGAAACGAACACTGAATTTGGCAATGCCGCTTCTAGTTCAGGAGAAAGAGAGAGAAGATCTTGCCCGTTTGCACCATAGCCATGCAAGAAGATGACTAAGTGTTCTGGATTGCTAATGTGTTTAGGATATTGGTAGCTGGTTAACTGGCTCATGACGTTTTAAAGTTTTTTGAGCATAGTAACATTTGCCGTTGTCATATCAATGATTTTCAAGCATATTGTAGAAATAAAGGTTTCCCCAAATTTTATATGTTTCACTGGTTATACACTCAATTCATCGATAGCTGTCCCTATTTAAATATTCTAAAATATATTACATTCAGAAGTGGTTGCGCTGTTGCAACAGCTCTAATTATTTCTTTCTTACTTGGTGAGCGATTCATTCTTTTTTTGAAAACTTGGCAGAGAGATGGGCAGCCAATCCGTGATGATGGCCCACAAACACATCTGTCAAAAAAAGGAACGCCGACTATGGGCGGACTCATGATTTTGATAAGCATAATTATGTCAACACTTTTGTGGGCGGATCTTTCAAATGCATATGTTTGGATAGTTTTGTTTGTACTCACAGCATTTGGCGCACTAGGTTTCTTAGACGACTACAAAAAGGTAAAATTAAAAAATACTAAAGGCGTTTCGGGAAGGCAAAAATTAGCAGTGCAATTTACCGTAAGTTTAATAGCTGCGTGGATGATAAGCGCCATTGCGCAAACCCACAACACACATATTGCTTTTCCATTTATAAAAGATTTCCTTTTGAATCTAGGAATCCTGTATTTTATTTTTGTATGTATAGTAATTACTGGTGCATCAAATGCAGTAAATTTGACTGACGGGCTTGATGGACTCGTTATTGGTCCTGTAATGCTTGCAGCACTCTGCTATGGCTTGATTTCATACTTGGTTGGTAACGCGGTTTTCGCTGAGTATCTGCAACTTCACCCTGTGCCGAACGCTGGTGAAATTATGGTGTTTTGTGCAGCAATCATAGGTGCGGGACTTGGCTTTTTATGGTATAACGCTCAACCTGCGCAAATCTTTATGGGCGATGTTGGGAGCTTAGCGCTGGGTGGAGCAATCGGTACAGTGAGTGTTATAACAAAACATGAGATTCTTCTTGCGATAATCGGAGGACTGTTTGTAATTGAAGCAGTTTCGGTCATGATCCAAGTTTTCTATTTTAAAACAACAGGTAAGCGCTTTTTTAGAATGGCGCCAATCCACCATCATTTTGAAAAACTAGGTTGGAGTGAAACAAAAGTAGTGATGAGATTTTGGATTGTTGCTATAATATTCGCACTTATAGGAATGGCGACGCTGAAGCTGAGATGATCACCTCGAAAAATTTTCAAAATAAAACTTTCTACGTTTTTGGCTTAAGCCGAACTGGGAAAGGCGCAGTTAAATGTTTGCATGCAAGTGGTGCAAAAGTTTATGCGTGGGATGACAATGCAGAGAATGTAAAATCGGTTGATAATTCACAAGCTGAATTTATTGCGCCAAACAAAATGGATTGGAGCAAAGTAGACTTCCTTGTTCTTAGCCCTGGGGTACCTATCATTGGTGAGAATGCAAATGCAGTTGTTGCTTTTGCTAAAGAAAATAATATTGAAATGATTTCTGATTTAGATTTGTTACATCAAGCTTGCCCTGATGCTAAATATATTGGTATTACTGGCACAAATGGCAAATCAACAACCACAGCTTTGGTTGGTCATATTTTGAAAAATTGCGGATATAAAGTTTGTGTTGGTGGTAATATTGGTAACTCGGTTTTAGAACTCGAACAATTGGGCGGTGATGGCGTATATGTAATTGAGGCTTCATCATTCCAATTGGATATTTCAAACCATATTAGGTTTAATATAGCAGCGGTGATAAACATAACGCCCGATCATCTTGATCGCCATTTAACTATGGAAAATTATATTGCGGCAAAAGAGCGAATTTTGCGCAATCAAACTGGTGATGACATAGCGATAATTTCGAAAGATTACAATATTCCTTTCAAAGGAAAAAACGTAGTTAGTTTGTCTTGCCAATCGACAGCCGATGTGAGCTGTAAAGATAGAATTGTTGTGGATGGTGATAAGACTTTTGATCTTAACGAAATGAAGTTTTTACCTGGTAAACATAACGAAGAAAACATAGTTGCAGCATATGCAATTTGTACCAGATTTGGTGCAAATCCAGAAGATGTTGTAAAACATTTAAAAACATTCGCGGGTCTAGAACACCGCATAGAATTTGTGTTAGAAAAAAACGGATTAAAGTTCATTAATGATAGCAAGGCAACCAACGCTGATGCTGCTGAAAAAGCATTAAAATGCTTTGAGAATATTTATTGGATTTTGGGTGGGGTTGCAAAGACCGATGGCATCGACGCACTTACTCCACTCCTGCCAAAAGTAAAAAAAGCGTATCTAATTGGCAAGGCGCAAGATCGTTTCGCCGGCACATTGGCAGCGGCTAATTGCCTTCACGAAAAAGTGGGAACTATTGAAGGGGCTTTGGATAAAATTCGCGCTGAAAACCATAGTTCTGGTGTGGTTTTACTGTCGCCTGCCTGCGCATCTTATGACCAATTCAAAGACTTTGAGCATAGGGGTAGAGCATTCAAAGACCTAGTAAAAGCCAAGTGGCTGTAAATTTTCATTTCTCTTAATATTGTTGTAACATTCGTATGTTATAATTGAGTCAGAAAGATTGATAGGACAAGTAAATGACAGGTTTCAACTCAATATATAATTCAGCGATTTTGATTACAGGGCCAGACACAGATCAAAAAATAAAAACCTTTGTTGAAAGTCGCATACCTAATGTAATAGCTGCCGGTGATGGTGAGACCGATCTTTTGGATGCAAACAAGCACAGTATTTATCGCGCTGTAATTGAGGAAGCCTTGCTGCAAGATTGCTTTCAATCTCCACTTTCCAGAACTTTAGTTGTAATTGAAGCTCATGGAACCATATATGAAGGAGAGCATGTGATTCAAGCAACCAAAAGTGGGATCGTAATTCCAACTAAAGGCTTATTTGAGTATCTTGCAAGCACAATTAAAACACCATTTGATGTACTAATGACAGCGTGTCATGGCAGAGGCGCTCAAGAACTAGTACACCTTTTGCCAGTAGGTACAAAAGTTTCTTTTTTTTCAAGCCATGATGCAACAACAGTGAATGGAGATCTATTCGAAGCAATAAGTACTTTTCCTGAAAATAAAACTTTTTCTGTGCAAAACTTCTATGAACATTTCTTGTATGGAATGGTATGTGCAGCTAAACCTGCCCTAGTAATCTCTGCGGAAAATATGGTTAATTTAGAGCCAGCAGAGTTTCTTCAGAGAAACTTATTAGCAAAAACATTGCCTAATGATTTAAAAGAAAAAATTGGAAATAAGATTGCAAATTTCTGTGCAGAAGATCTTCAATGTAGCAATCAATTGCATAGCAAACTGGATTCTTTATCCCAACTAGGAAGTTTGGAAAGTATAATAAACTTCCCTAAAACACTTGAGGGAAAATTTGATTGGTATTTTAATAGACTGAAAGAATTAGCTACTCTCGGTATGAATGATGATAATCAAGATGAGTGCTTGCAATATTCAGCAAATCTTGACAGTGCGTTGAGTTCTCGATTTATAGAAGAGGGCATACCACTTAAATCCACTCTCTATAAATACTGTGATGAAGATGAAGAAGATGATGACGGCATGTCCATAGAAGAATTTGAGGTATATTTAGGAGTTTTTAAAGAAATTCTCGCTTCAAATAATGATTATTGCGCTATTAGGCTTCTTGGACGACCTGAAATTGGGATACTTGAGCCAAATGGAAGGTTTGAAGGTGAGCAGTCAGAATATGGCCAATACCTGCTAGTTTCTACATTTATTCAGGAATATTGTAGTCAAAATTCCTGCCCGGAATTTGAATAAATAAGTTTTACTGCATGAGTTAATTAATTATATTGCCAATTAACAAAAAAATAATTGACCAATATATACGTCTGGTTTCTAATGCTGGAGAATAAATTGTGTAAGTAGGCGAATATGGCAGGAAGTTTAAATAAAGTGACTTTAATTGGAAATGTCGGCAAGGATCCAGAAATCAGATCGACTCAAGACGGTAGAGAGGTAGCAAGCTTTCCTTTAGCAACTTCTGAATCTTGGAAAGATAAAAGCGGGGAGCGCAAAGAGCGTACTGAATGGCACAGGGTTGTTATATTTTCGCAACCACTTGTTACTATTATTAAAAATTATGTACACAAAGGTTCAAAGCTTTATTTAGAAGGATCTCTACATACCAGAAAGTGGAGCGATCAGAACGGCGTAGAAAAATATACAACGGAAGTTGTTCTACAAGCATATTCAGGAACAATGGTGATGCTTGATAGTAAAGGTGGCGGACATTCTGCTAATGATACTCATACCTCTGAGAAATCACCTAGTCACTTAGAATCACATAAAGATGAGTATGTGGCTGAGCAGATTGATGACGAGATTCCTTTCTAGTAATGACTGAAAACAATAATTTACCAACTGAGTATAGGCTTGGTGTCGGCATAATGCTCATTAACTCGGATAAGAGAGTTTTTGTAGGGCAGAGAGCCGACCGTTTTTCTGATGCGTGGCAAATGCCTCAAGGTGGTATTGATGAAGGCGAAGAGCCTTTGGCGGCTGCATTGAGAGAGCTTAAAGAGGAAGTTGGCACGAATGATGTGGAAATCATATCTCAAACAAAAGATTGGATACACTATGATCTTCCAGTTGACTTGATCCCAGAACTTTGGGGCGGTAGATATCGTGGTCAAAAACAAATGTGGTATCTGATGAAGCTGAATGGTGGTGACGAGAAAATTAATCTGCTCACCGAAATCCCCGAATTCACAACATGGAAGTGGGTGAATATAGATGATCTTCCAGATGTAATAGTTGAATTTAAAAAAGAACTATATCAAAAATTAGTCTTAGAATTTAAGGGGGCTATTGCAAGGCTCTAAATCCTCTTCTAATGAAAACCCAGCTCTCTTTAATCGGTCAATCTCTCCTCTAGTCGTAGTTGGATCGTTGAGCTTCTTAATCGCCTCTTGATTAACAAGCGCAAAGAATTTTTGAGCGAAGTCATCTCTTAAAATGTCGCGTATGTTAGTATGATTCATGTTGGTTGCGATATGAGCGGCAGCAAGATTGTCTTGAGTTCTAAGCATCTGGTTTGCTCCAAATTTTAAAAATAATCGCACTAAGTCCTCCTTATTCTGATAGGTGGCGATATGGAGAGCTGTTTTTCCAGTTTTGTCAATGGAATCTACCATTGCGCCGCGCTCTAATAATAATTTACAGATTGTATTATGTCCAAATAAAGTAGCCATATGAAGTGGTGTAATGCCTTTGTTATTTTGAGCATCTATATTATAGCCATGGTTTATCAATGCACGTGTAATTCTAGCAAATCCTAGCCCTGCTACAAAATGTAAAGCGGTGCCACTATCGTTTTTACAAGTCTCTTCAACTCTTGCGAAAATGTTGCGCAATTTTGTCAGCGAAACCGTTTGCGACTCAGCCATCTCAAACTCCTTTTCTGCGCTTGCTAAAAATTGGTGAAGTACGGAATTGTCTTTGTTGTGCATTTTACTCCCTCTGAATGAAGTCGTAATTGTAGTGGTCAAATCGTTGTTTTTCAAGTCTTTCATGTTATGAATAATGCATTTATTTCATGGATAACGCTGAAAGTTATTGATTTCCATTTGTGGAGTGTCGAATTTAACAAATATTTAACAAAACATTTATTAAAGCGTCCGCTTAATGTGTTATAATCTATATAATATTACTTGGGGGAGTAGGGGTGTTAGGTACAAGAAGTAAGAGAAATATTGCTGAAATGTCTTCGGGTTTGCCTGATAATTTTATAGACGTTGCGCCTAAAAAGCTAAGGCGTTTTCAGTTTGCGCACAGGGCGGATGGCTCAAGTGTGAATCCTTTTGCAGAGCCTGGGAGTGGAAGTTTTACTACTTTTATTCCAGAGGGAATTTTCAGTCCTGAGACTAAAATTAGAGTGCAGTATGCCTTAAGTAATCTCCCAAATGCAAGGCCGGGGTTGTTTTATAGTCCGTCTCCAAAGGGAAAGCCTAAAAAAGCTATAACTCCAGGCGGAACAAGGCATAGAAGACATGCGGATTTAGGTTCGCTACAAATCTTTTTGCCTGAAATAGAAGACTCTAAAATACTAGATGAACATAAGGCAGAGATATGTGGCATCATCGCAAATTATCAAGAAAGAGAATTTAGGTTTGTTGTAACAGCCCAAGATATAGATGATGCTGGTAAGCAGTCTAGGAGCTCGCAAGCAGCTGTAACGGGAATGCCCGCAAAAGACGCAGCTAAAAATTCAGGTCTTAAATTTTCCAAAAAACAGATTTGGCATTGGATGCATTTGATCGCCTTCTTTATGCAAGGTAAGGCATCTCAAAGAAAAGAGAATTTGGTGGCTGGAACTAGAGATGCAAATATTAGGCATTTGTTTGCCGAACTTGAAGTACCGTACTTGCTGCAATTCTTTCCAGATGGAATTGAAGTGTTCGGAAAAGTTTTGGTAGATACAAATAATGTGGGTAAAACATTAGAATATAACCTAGCAACAGATGATTTTACTATTAAATTTACTTTCGACCTTCATTCGTTACAACGTCCGAATCAAATAGAAGGCGATTGTATACATGAAGTTGTGAAAGTTTTGATTGAAAGGTCTCAAGAAAAGAAACTCGAATCTTTTGAAGCAAGGTTGGTCAGAGAAGAGGGTATGCCAATTGTTTCTACTGGTCTTTAATAGATTTTACATTCGATGACCACTTGCCTTTCTTCTCAGATTTGTGGAACGTTTCAATTTTTTCACCTGCCCACTTGTGTTTGATTTCGTTGATTGGAATTATAAATTCCTGACTAATTTTAGCGATTCTTAGGTCTATTCTTGCAAACATTGGTTTGTATAACTTTTCCCAAATCCAATCTATGGTGTTTGGAAAAGCTTTATAAACATCAAGCACGGTGTACGCATACTCAGCAGAGAATCCTGCAACTTCTTTCGCCATTGCAAGGAGCTGAAAATATCTTGTAAATAATTCAGAGCCTTTTTGGTTGTCTGGATAGTTTGAAACTTGTAACACCATTACTTGTTTGATTGCGGTCTGCAGTGATATATTTCTTGTGGCAACAGCACGAATGTCAGTTAGCATAGCTTGATTAAATGTTGCGTCGAGACGGACATTGCTTTCATTTTCAATCATATGTCCGATTTCATGAATGACTACATCAGGTGTTATTTTTTTTATAGTTATAACAAAGTATTTGTTTCCATTTCGTGATTCCACCGTTCTACAATTCCCTTCATCAAGTGAGAAAACGGTTTTTGGCGATAGTCTGAACTCTAAACGTTTCTGCATACACAACGTTGAAACAAGATCCATCATTGGCTTGAAAATCTCATACGCGTATATCTTTTTTATCACCGCTAAGAAGTTATTAATGAGGTAAGGATCTGTTGAAGTTGTGCTACCTTTAATCAACTCAAAAGGATCTAGGGTTTGTATAATAGATGACATTAATTTGTTTTTTTAACAATTTTTTCAATGCAATTTGTGCTGAGTATAACAGCATCACCAGTATCAAGTCCAACATTCATGTTGCAGTTGGCAGAGATAAATGCTGCCTCTTCTGCGCCTTTATCTGACTTAATTAATGTATATTCGTCAACGCTATAATTAATTATAGCGATGCCAGCAGCTTCGTTTCTATCTATTTTGTTAACATTTATTCTATAAGCATATTGGTTTAAAGGTTTGAGGATTTCCTTTATGTAATTAATATACTCTTCCTTACTCATATTAAGTGATTCTTCTGCGAGAATCTTACTTTTATCTGTGTTATCAAGTAGGTAACTTTTTTTAATAAATCTTGCGCTGCTGTCCGTAAAGTATGTATAAAAAGATTCTATTTCTTTGATATCTCTCTTATTCATTAAATTTTGGATTTTGGTTAGGAAATTACGCACACTCTCATCACTAGCGTTTTCTGCAAAGGCAGTAGAACTTACTAGTAAACACAAAATAATAGTAAATTGTCGTAACATCTTAAAAAGTGGCCATTTAGCTCTAGATAATACAATCATATTGGTCAAATCGCCTTTGGGTCAATATTTTTTTGATTTTTAGTTGATTTGTCTGATTATATGTTGTATATGACTATGTCCATTTCGATATTTAACAAAGTTTTAAACTCTATGTATAATGATCACTAATACGTTGCCCTCAAATCGCTTGAAATTCTTTGCTCATTTTATGCGTAAGCAGACGGGTGGCTTTATTGTGCTTGCACTTTGTTCTTTTGTGGTTGCTTTGGCAAGTTCAATGTGGCCTCTTATTACTGGCAGTTTAGTTGATGCTTTGACTGAATTTGATGGCGATAAGTCCAATGTATTCCTGGATCTTAGAAATTTGTTTTTAGTAGCGCTTTGCTTCTGGTTGTTCGTAGAGCTGATGATGCGTTTGCAAGGGTTTATTACTTCATATGTTTACCCTCGCTTTGAGACTAATGTAAGAATGACAACCTTTGCCTATGTCAGCCATCACTCACATTCCTATTTTTCCCGAAACTTTGTTGGTGGGATTGCCAATAGAATTGGTGATTTGCCACGCAGCGCAATCATAATTTTAGATTTTACTTTTGTGAATATGCTGCCTGTGATTTTCGCAATTACAATTTCAGCATACTTGTTTTCTAATTTGGATTTAGCGTTAGGGTCGGTTTTATTTAGCTGGCTAACTTTACATCTCATTATTTGTGCTATCGCTTGTGCCAAAGCAGCTTTGCTGTCTAGAGATCATTCTGAATCTAGAACTAGATTGTTGGGCAAGATCGTAGACTCTTTAGTAAACAATCTGAACGTAAAGTTATATAATAAATTTGGATATGAGGTTGATTACATCTCTATTGCGCAAACGGAGGAAAGAAATCGTAATCGTGTTACATTGTTCTTCATTGAAAAGATAAAGCTTTTACTAAGCGTACTTGGTTTTTTTGGTGTAAGTGGCTTGTTTTATTTGACGGTGAGATTCTGGCAAGTAGACCGAATATCTATTGGAGATATGGTGTTTGTATTAAACACTACTTTGAATGTACTAGTGCTACTTTGGACTGCTACAGCAGAGATGACATATCTTTTCAGAGAGTTGGGTGTTGTTAAGCAAGCACTCCGAGTTGTGAAAGATCCTATTGAAATCAAAGATGCAATAAATGCATCAGAATTAGAAGTTAAAAAGGGCAAGATTGAATTTTGTAAAGTCACTTTTGACTATAAAAACAACGATAACGTTTTTAAAGAAAAATCAATCACGATTAAAGGTGGGCAGAAAATTGGATTAGTTGGTGTTTCTGGAAGTGGTAAAACAACTTTTGTACATTTGATGCTTAGACTGTTCGAGTTAAATGGCGGTTCAATTAAGATTGACGGGCAAGACATTAGCAAGGTAACGCTGAAGTCTCTAAGAGAGAATATTTCATTTATACCACAAGAACCAATTTTGTTTCATAGGACTATTAAGGAAAATATAAAATATGGTGCTGAAGACGCTACAGATGCTGAGATGATTGAAGCCGCGATTAAGGCAAATTGTCATGATTTTATCTCTAGTCTTGAAGAGGGGTACGACACAATTGTTGGAGAGAAAGCGTCTAAAATATCTGGCGGTCAAAAGCAGAGAATTGCAATTGCTCGTGCATTTTTGCAAGATGCGCCAATATTAATCATGGATGAAGCGACTTCAGCTCTTGACACATATACAGAGAGGCAGATTCAAGCTAGCCTTAAAAGTTTATTCAAAAAGAAAACTTCGATCATCATTGCTCATAGATTATCGACACTGCAGTCTGTAGATAGAATCCTTGTGTTTGACAAAGGTACAGTAGTTGAAGATGGTGCGCATGAAGAGCTGTTAGCCAAAGATGGCTATTACGCAATGCTTTGGAAGATGCAGACTGCAGGGATTATACCAAATACTTTGGAAGGATAATTACATCTGTTGTCAAGTATAGTCGACACTTTATGAATCGTCGATTATGATCGACAGCTGGCTAAATGATGGACAAAATTTGTGCAAACGACTATATTACTGTAGTTACCAGAGGTTTAGATGTTTGATTTCTCACTGCCAGAATTAGGTTTAGTTGGACTTATTGCCCTACTAGTTTTAGGGCCTAAAGACATGGTATTTTTTCTAAAATCAATCAGTCAAGTCATTAGCAAAATCAAAGATTACTATAACGATTACGTAAAATATTTAAATGCGGCTATCAATGAAGTTGAGGCTGAAAAAAATGTTGTCGATGTGATCGTCGATATGGATGGGAATCACCAACGCGTTTATGACTTATCAAAGATAATGCCGCAAATTAAAGTAGAAGAAAAGGATGCTGCCAATCAATGACAACACTATGCCTATTATGGGGCACTTAGCAGAGTTAAGAAAGAGGCTGATGATTATCAGTTTTACTTTTTTGCTGTGCACGTGCATTGCGTACCTGTATGCAGAAAACATTTACAATTACTTAACCCTACCACTCTCTGAGGCGTCAGGTGACAAGACTCATAAATTCATTTTTACAGGACTTACAGAAGCTTTCTTCACATACATAAAGTTATCTTTTTTTGCTGGCTTTATTATGGCGTTTCCAGTAATTGCTGCGCAGCTTTATTTCTTTGTTGCTCCTGGTCTTTATAAGAAAGAGAAAATGGTTTTACTACCGTATCTGATTGCTTCACCAATATTGTTTTTAGTAGGTGCACTACTCGTTTATTTTTATGTAATGCCACTGGCATGGAAATTTTTTATAGGGTTTGAGACCATCGGGTCTTCATCTAAAATGCCAATGGTATTAGAGGCGAGAATTAGCGAGTATCTGTCACTAGTAATCAGCCTAATAGTAGGTTTTGGATTAGCCTTCCAAATGCCTATAATATTGATTTTACTATCACAAGTTGGTTTCATTAAAGGCTCATGGTTAGCAGAAAAACGACGCTTTGCGATAGTGGTAATTTTTATATTGGCAGCCATTTTGACCCCGCCAGACGTGATAAGCCAGATAGCTCTAGCAATTCCTTTGCTGTTGCTTTACGAGATTTCTATTATAATATGCAAAAGAATTGAAAAACACCGAGTCTAAAAATGCACGATATTAAATTTATTAGAGAGAACCCAGAAGCTTTTGATGCTGCAATGCAGAAGAGAGGAATTAGCAAAATAGCAGCTAAAATTCTGAAGATTGATGAAGATATTAGAAATAATCAAACGCAGTTGCAGAACTTGCAATCACGCAGAAATGAATTAGCAAAAGCTATCGGCATGGCCAAAAGCAAAGGTGAGGATGCTTCTAAACTCATGCAAGAAGGCGAGGAGATAAAGCAAAAGACCCCAGTGCTTGAACAAGAAGTTGTAAAGCTACAAGAGCTACTTGATAAAGAGCTAGCTGTATTGCCAAACATTATGTCAGATGAGGTGCCAGTTGGTACTGACGAAAGTGAAAATAAAGAAATAAAAAAGTGGGGAGAAATCAGAAAGTTTGATTTTAAACCACTTGAGCATTTCGAGCTGGGTGAAAAACTTGGACTCATGGACTTCGAGCAAACATCGAAACTTTGTGGTGCACGTTTCGTAACCTTGAAAGCAGGTTTAGCAAGGTTAGAACGCGCGCTTGCAAACTTCTTACTTGATCACCACACGCAAGAATTTGGCTATACCGAAATAGTTCACCCAACACTCGTAAAAACCGAAACAGTCTATGGTGTTGGTCAATTACCTAAATTTGAAGAGGATTTGTTTAAAACGACCAATGACTATTGGTTAACATCAACTAGTGAAGTGTTCTTAACGAACTTAGTTGCCGACCAAATTGTTCCAGAAGAACAATTGCCGTTAAGGTATACAGCATATGCTTCATGTTTTAGATCTGAAGCGGGAAGTGCAGGTCGCGATACAAGAGGCATGATCAGACAACACCAATTCACTAAAGTTGAGATGGTCAGTATTACTAATGAGAAAGATTCAAAAGAAGAACATGAACGCATGTTGGGTGTTGCAGAAAGTGTGTTGCATAAATTAAAACTTCCTTATCGTGTTGTTGTGCTTTGCACAGGCGATACTGGTTTTTGTGCGACAAAAACCTATGATATTGAAGTGTGGTTGCCAGGGCAAGATAGATATAGAGAAATTTCAAGTTGCTCTAATACTCTAGATTTCCAAGCGCGCAGAATGAAAGCTAGATTCAAAAGGCTTAGTGACAAGAAAAATTATTTTGTGCATACTCTTAATGGATCGGGATTGCCTATCGGCAGGACGATAATTGCCATAATGGAGAATTATCAGAATGCCGATGGTTCTATTGCAATTCCAGATGTTTTAGTGCCGTATATGGGTGGTGTAACAAAAATTGAGAGGTAATAAATGGAAGAAAAACAAGATGTAAAGTATGCATCTTTTTCTACTCGTTTATTAGCAGTTGCTATAGACTTTACGATTATTGCGTTTCTTCTAACACCTGTAGTTCCAAGTGTAAATTCTTTTTTGGTAAGTGGTCTAGACCTTGAGCAATTTATTATTTCTGGAACTAATCGAATAGATATGTCCGCAATGTTTTCATATCTATCAAATAAAAATTTTTTTATTAAATATTTTTTAGTTCAACTGCTGACAGTGATGTTTATCGTTGGGCTATTTTTGCTATCTTGGATAAAGATTGGTAGCACGATAGGGAAGTGGATACTCGGGTGCAAAATAGTAGATGCCCAAACTTTAGCAATACCAAGTCGTGCGCAGTATGTTAAGAGAGCAGGTGGGTATTTTGTCTCTGGGATACCATTTTGTTTAGGATTTTTTGCAATGAATTGGAGTGATAAGAGCCAGTGTTGGCACGATAGAATTGCTGCAACGGTTGTAGTCAAAGTTAAACATGATTTCTCTTGGCTTAAGAAATTTCACAATTATATTAATGACCTAATGAAACGCAAGTTTGTTAGATAAAAATGAAACAACTAATCCAAAGAGCCTTAAATTTCTCAGGCTCCACCTTCCCTAATAGAAATTTTAGTACGTTCATCCCAGAAGTTTCTTCTTTAAAATGGTCTCAATCTTATAGAACATTAGGAAATTATTTACCTCACCTGCCTCGTAATTTATGGACTGAATCTCAGGTCTTAAGGTTATCACAAACCCCGGTGGAACTAGGTATGTTACCAGAAAGCATAATAAATACTGAGTTTACAACAGCTATCAATTTTAAAGAAAGGTATTTCGTACTTACATTGCGAAATTTCTAGATCTAAACCAAACGTACGCAAGCTTGAAATAGTTTCTCGTCTAAGTCTTTGAAAGTTCTCTGAGCTACAACGTCTTGCAACATTTTTTAGAATCCCATTCAATTTAGTATTATTTGAAAAATAAGGATAAAGTAAGTCGTTTACCAATCCCCCTAACTCTGAATTGTTTTTTGTTTCAGCAACTAATATAACTAAATCTCTAATTTTCATTACGCACCTCAAATCTATAGAAAAAATTTAACTGAATTTTCTAACTTTACAACGACATCCCTACAACCTCTGGGATTAATTCTCTTTTGAATTTCAGCAGGTCATTAAATTTAACGAGAGTTGAGTGATTTATAAAGATCCCAGTTGAATCTGGATGTGGAGTCATTGCGTCCCAAATTTTATGAGCTAAATCACTAGTCGCAGTGATAAGGTCTACTTCTTTATGTCGGGAATAGAGCATTACTAATATAGAGCCAACTACGGGTATGATTACAAGAGGAGGAATTCCAGTGTGACTAAGAATACTCATGGCTGATCTACAAATTTCTGATATGTAAAATGTAGACTTCATAATACCTTGTGTAGCAAGTTCATCTCTAAGCTTCTTTTCATAGTAACCACCAAATCCTACAGCAGTAGCTAGTGTAACATTTGCGAAGGTTGCAACAACATCATTGGCTTGTTCTTTGGTCATACCAAATTTGGGAGCCACTTTACCCAGTAAATTTTGCCAGCCATCGCGAAAACAAATCCATATTTTTTCTCTTACACCAATTTTGCGTGCTCCGCTGCTAATTTCCAATTGCTTATAGAACTGGGCAACTAACAGTACCGAAAGAGGGACATATTCTTTTGAATGGTTGTCGTAGATTTTTCGTAATCTGCCAAATACATAAGGTACATCTTGGTTGACAGGGCCCTGTCTAGATTTTGCTAATTCGATTATAACATTGTCTTTAGCATTAAGAATCTGTTTTTTAAGAGATAATGGAGTTTTGATTAGTCCTTGTTCAATGCCTCTTGCAAGGCCCATAAAGAAAATTTCGTTTTGCTTGAAGCTCACTATTGATTCAATAGTTTTTGCAACGTTTGCATCAGAAAAAATGTTTTGAAGTTCTTTTTGAAATTCAGTATTAAAGCTATAACCATTGTCACCTGGTATTCCAAAGTCACACTTGAGATTTATTGCTTCTAGATGTTCCATAAACCCTTCTAATCCCTTGGTGTGAAAATACCATCTAGAGGTGTTTTTCTCAGCTTCGGCTCTCAAGTAATCGTCATAAATATCGAGTGCTACTTTATGGTGTACATTCTTATTTGCCGAGGTAATACTATCAGCATCAGTGATTGCATTCTCGGCTCCAATAACACCTGCATTGCTTGCCATGGCTTTGCCTAGGTCTTTTCCTGATTGGATACCACCATACCAATTTCTTTTGTAATTACCTGCTAAGTTTACACCAGTGAGATCTAAAAAATTATTATTATAGTAATCTGGATTTAAATTTCTATAGTACGCATCTTTCACGGCGCCAGTAGCTAAGAAAGCTGCTGCACTAGTACCTCCACTTACATATGAAGCTACACGATTATACCAATCTTTTGCTGGTACTTTTAGGTAGTGTTGGATGAGACCAGTTGTTGTTCCTAACACAAAATCTATGCCAGCTGAAGCGGCATAAGAATAGGTGACTGCTCGCCAAACTCCTATAAAGCTTTCTCCCATAGCTGGATTGGCTCCAGCATCTTCTAGTTGCTTCATCAAGGCATGGTCACCTCTACCGGCGATATCAGTTTTTATGGTTTTGTCAGTTTCAGCTTTTTTACTAAAAGGGTTATAGTTTTTTCGTTCTACATTGCCATCCCGATATGCCTTATTATAGGCATCTTGAATGTCTTGATTTGAGAATTGTTTAGTGCGTAGCAATTCTTCTAGAATAAGATTTTTGCCCTTGGAAATTGTTTGAAATGCTTCATCCGCTTGTTGCTCGTTTATAGGCTTTTTAAGTACTGAGTCAGGCCATCCTCCATTAGCAGGGTTGTAATTGTATTTAACTACATAATGCAATAAGGATTTACCCTTGATTCGAATTTTACCAACATCTTTACCAAGTATTGCGGTGTCAAGTTTGTCAAATTCACCATTTAGACATATAGTTTCTAATTTGCCATCTGAGTATTTGGTGTTTGCAAATTTTTCCTTTAGTTTGGGTGATTTGTTAATTAATTTTTCTTGTAGTTTATTTCTATAAGATGGATCTGTAGCATCTAATATATCAATAAGTTTTTTTGTATTTGGGAAAAGCTCATCGAGCGCATTTTGCCCTAATAGTGGAGAAGATAATATATCTAGTATGCTATCCATACCAAAGCCATTTCTAGCATGCTCATTTTCTAGCAAAGACATAAGAGCTTGTTTGTATTTTGTTGCAGCGAGAGATATAAAGGATTGATGCATCTCTTGATCTAACAAGTCTGGGCGGATTTTAATCCATGCTTCTACAAATTGGATATTGTTATGTGCCAAAGACAGTTCGGCTAGGTCTTTTATTTGTTTAATATCTATGCATCTAAAATTTAGTAACCCATCGCAATTCAAAATATCTTTAATCGCTACTAACCAGAAAAGACATTTTTTATCTCGTGAATAGGCTGCATAATATTCTTTAATCTTTGATTCAAGAATTTCGAATGCGATCTTTGTTCTCTCGTCCTGGTCGTCGTCACTATCATCGTCATTTTCTTCTCGAGGAGGGGCACTAAGTAAATTCAAGGCCAACTTATAATCATGTTGGTCACAGGCAATTTGTAAAAGCTTTCTTAATTGCTGGTTATTCAAACTTACTGATCCTGTAGCAAAAGCCAGAGCCATAACTTGTTCTAGTTTGCGTTGATAAGGACTTGAACTAAAGAACGACCTAAACCAAGAAACGTCTTTTAAATCTGCTAGGGTTTCTATTAGTTGATCAAATAATTTCCCTCCCTTTATTGGGGTGTAGACAAACGGTGATATGATGGCATCTATAAGCTCAACATCATTAGTTTCTTTAGCAAGTTTGAACAGTTGACCTAAGTCTTCTTCGCTATCTGGAATATCGTCTTTAAGAAGCGATAAAAGTGCTTTGCGATAATTATTATATACGCTCTTATCATAATCAGGCGTGGCTAGCAGAACTTTTAGTTGTGAGAATAGAACAGTGAGCGGGATGTTCTTGTCTGGTGTTGGAGCAGGTGCGGATGGCCTAGGTGCTTTGGCCTTTCTTTTTGATTGAGGAGCATCATCATTATTGTCATTTGAAGTGTTTGAAGCAGATTTTGACTCGTTGTTTAGATCGGCGTAATGGGGCAACCTAGTATAATGTATAAACCAATCTAGTACTTTGATTTTGTGGAATTCATTTTTGAATTTATTAAGAAAATATTTGAAACCATATTGTAGTGCAGCATCAGCTATTTCAGCATCTTTTAGTTTAATTGCATTACTTAGAATCTTGCCTAGCTCATTTTCTGGAATTTTTTCTGCACTATCGTTTTGGAGTCTAGCGAGGATGTCGTTTCTATAATTATTGAACTCAGTTTGTAATTTTTGATAGTGGTCTAATTGAGCATAGGGTTTAAAGCCATCTTCTTTTCGTATCTGTTGAAATACGTAAAAAATATCTTTAGCTAAGTCTTTATTTTTATTTGGATCTTTTATGAAAGATGCAATGACTGCATCAATAAGCTCATAGTCATTGTTGCTACTAGCATATTCTAATATTTGCTTTGTTATTGCTGGGTCATCTGGAATGTCATCTCTTAGGATATCAATGATCTTTTTTCTAGTGGTCTTATCTTTGGAATCTTTTAGTTTTTCAAATTCGCTCAGAAGCGTTTTTCTATATTTCTCAAGATCTTTTTCAAGTAGTGAGTAAATCCCTAATTTTTGGTAGTCTTGAAACCACTTTGCGTTTTTTACTTTGATATAGGTGCTAAGAATAATTTCAGGAATAACTTCATGTTGTTTAAGATTTTTTAGATAATATTCATTCACCAAATGAATGATCTCTCCGTCATGTGAGTGACGAGCGCTCTTTAAGACTGCTACCAGCTCTTTGTCCTTAAGTTCCCCTTTGTTTAATCTGGTAATTACATCTTTTTTGTAGATCTCCAAATCGCGCTTTAATTTTTCATAATACTTTTTATTTGAGTATGGCTCAAAGTTTGTGGCATTTTTGATCTTTGTATATGTTTTAAAGACTAGCTCAGATAGGTGTTTGGTCTTATCTTTGTTTTTTGAATATGATTCTACCACTGCATCAATTAATTCTATGTCGTCCGCGCGTTTGGCATGTTTTAGAATGTTTTCTAAAGTAGCGGGATTATCAGGGTTGTCGTCTCTTAGTAAATACAGAATTGCATCCCTGTGGTTTTTATATTTCCCTTTGTCATAGTCGGGTTCTTTAATCAAAGCCTCGGTTGCTCTTAAGGTGGATTCTAGAGGAGTTAGCTGGTTTGGTGGGAGTGGAGCGGGATAACTTGGTTTTGCAGTTACAACTACCATAATAACCTCATTTAAGGTTCATTTATAGTCAGCAATTGCAATACCAATTATTTAATTTAGGCTAAACAATTATTGGAAATTTTTTATGTTCAAATCACAAAGTCTTTCAAATCAATTACTTAGAATAATTCGCGATAAAGGTACTGAGTATCCTTTCACTGGTGAATATGAAAATCTTGATGAAGCTGGAACTTATTTATGTCGTCAATGTGGTCTTGCACTATTTAGATCAAAGCAAAAATTTCATTCATATTGTGGTTGGCCAAGCTTTGATAAGGAAGTTGAAGGTGCAGTAAAAGTACAAATTGATGCTGATGGTCAAAGATCGGAAATCTTATGTAACAGATGTAATGCACATCTAGGACATGTATTTGAAGGTGAGAATTTTACATCACTCAATACTCGTCATTGTGTTAATTCTGCGAGCTTGGATTTTGTAGCAAATTTAGAAGTGAATGATACTGAAGAAGCAATAGTTGCTGCAGGTTGCTTTTGGGGAGTTGAATACTATTTCAAAAAACTCAAAGGTGTTTTGAAGGTAGAATCAGGGTATATCGGTGGGCATAAAGATAATCCATCTTATGAAGAAATATGTGAAGGTGATACAGGCCATTATGAAGCAGTTCGCGTAGTTTATGATCCTTCGATGCTTAGATATGAACAAGTCATAAAATATTTTTTTGAAATTCATGATCCTGAGCAAGCAGATGGACAAGGGCCAGATATTGGCGAGCAGTATTTAAGCGCGGTGTTTTTCTATGATGAAAAACAAAAAGAAACTAGCAACTCGGTTATAGAGCAACTAACAAACAAAGGTTATAAAATTGCCACAAGAATTTTGCCTATGAAAGTGTTTTGGAAAGCAGAAGAGTATCATCAGGAATACTATCAAAAAACTGGCAAGCATCCTTATTGCCATAATTACACGAAAAGATTTTAAAGCAATATAATTTGCCATCCGAACAGTAAAGGTATACCCTGTATAGATGGAAAATAAAAAACAAAAGCGCAAAGGCAAATTTTACGCCATAATTTCTGGTTTGATGTATTCTTTACTCGGATATTTTGGCGTTTCTATTATTAAGGAAGGTTATTCTGTAGAGAACATGTCATTCTGGCGCTTCTTCATTGCAGCAGTTTTTATATTTATAATCATGCTACCTAAATGGCGGCAAATTCAAACTGTTAATAAAGTAGATGTAATAAAAATGCTTATAGTCGGCGCTATTTTTTATGGCGGCTGTTCTATGCTCTATTTTGTTGCGGCTGAATATATAGGAACTGGTCTTGCGATTGTAATATTCTTCACTTTCCCTGCATTTGTGCTGCTCATAAATAAATTTCTATACGACATTCGCATCACCAAAAATTATATTGCTGCAGTTGGCTTGATAATGATTGGCCTGATTTTGCTAATTGATTTAAAAGAAGCAAAAGCCGATTTGTTTGGAATTATACTCAGTATCCTGACAGGCATTCTTTATGCGGGATATGTAGTGGGTGGAAAGCAAATAAAAATGCCTCCTTTAACATCTACATTTTTAGCATGTACTGGTTGTTTTATATCAGCACTAATATTTAGCATCAATGACGGAAGCTTTAAAATTCCAACGGGTATATCTGTATGGATTAACATCCTTGGAATCAGCATAATATCTACAGCCATTCCTATGCTTTTGTTGCTAGAAGCCCTGCGTTATATCAGCGCAACAAAAGGAGCAATATTATCCGTTCTAGAGCCAGTGTTTATGGTTTTTGTAGGAGTTGTTTTCTTACAAGAAAAAATCACCTTCTTGCAAGGCCTAGGGGTATGCGTTATTTTATCAGGCAGCCTTATTACTCTTATTAGCCCGCAAAGTTTTGCCAAGTATAAAAAAAATCTTCTCTCTTTGTTTAATTGAAAACTGAGTCAATTATATCTTGAATTAGTTTTAGTGTTATATTATTGGCATCTGTCTTTGGGTTGAATTCCACTATCTCAAATGCTGCTAGCTTTTCTTCATTATGTAGTTTTTTTAGAGATGGCAGAACATTTGATGGACTTTCACCATTCGGTTCCAAAGATGGTGTTGCGGGCGCGAACTCAGGGTCAAAGAAATCTAAATCCAAGCTCACTCCAAAGCGCTTAGTGCCTTTTTTTACAATCGACAAAGCTTCCTTAAAACATTCATCAAATCCTCGGCTTTTTATTTCATCCATGTACATAATGCGAACATTTAATTTTTCTAAAAGCTTTTGCTCGCCTTCTTCAAAACTTCTTATGCCCATTAGAACGACATGCTTAGGATTTAACTTCGGAGCTATTCCTTCTAGGTTAACAAATTCTGGTTCACCATGTCCAAGTAGTGCCGCCAAAGGCATTCCATGAAACGCCTTGGATGGGCTTGTTTCGTAGGTGTGGGAATCCATATGCGCATCTATCCAAATCAATCCAAATTCTTCCTTCGCATTTAGAGCCTTAACAACGCCGCTCCAGGTTCCTATTGCATTGCTATGATCTCCACCGATGATAATAGGGAAATGCTTTTTGTTCATTATCTCTTGTATTGAAGAGGATATTTTCTGAAAAACATCTAAAAGTACAGGCTTGGTCTGCATGCCTATAGGCAGAGATTTTTCCTTTGAATTAAACATGGGATAAACCATTCTATCCCATATAAAATTCTGATATTTAGCATGGAAATTTGAGTTCTTAAGAATCTGTGCACCAGTTTCACTGTCCCTGACTTTGGCTCCCCAACCACTAGCCACTCCAAGTAATTCAAAGATTTTCATAAGCTTACCATTCGAGTTGCATATTATATCTAATCAGTATCTGCAATAAATCGCTATAGAAAAAATAGGAGAATTATGGTAAATGTTTAACACTGAATAAAAACAAGGCAAAAAATGAAAATAGGTGCAAACGATATTCGCGTTGGAAATCTTCTGGAATTAGATAAACGTTTATGGGTAGTATTGAAAACTCAGCACGTTCAACCTGGTAAAGGCGGCGCGTTCATGCAAGTAGAAATGAAAGATATTAAAGATGGAACAAAAAACAACAATAGATTCCGTAGCAGTGAGACTGTAACAAAAGTGTCTCTAGAAGCTAGAGATTTCCAATTTTTGTACGAGTCTGGCGATAGCATAGAGCTTATGGACAAGACTAATTACGAGCAGATTTCTTTGAACAAAGAGTTAGTTGGTGAACAGGCGGCATTTCTTCAAGAAGGTATGGATGTCATGGTTGAGTTTTACGGCGAAGAAGCTATTGCAGTCGTGTTACCAGACACAGTAATCGCTGAAGTTGCAGAATGTGAACCTGCTATCAAAAATCAAACAGCTGCATCTTCTTATAAGCCTGCAGTACTTGATAATGGTGTTAGGATAATGGTTCCTCCATTCATTAGTACGGGCGATAAAGTTGTAGTTAGAATAGCCTCCCTTGAATATATGGAAAGAGCGAAATAATGGCTGTTTCAGCAGATCTAATAAAGTCGACAATAGAAAATAAGTTTCCTGATAGTCAGATTGAACTAATAGACTTAGCAGGGGATGGTGACCACTACGAACTTCGCATCACCAGTGCTAAATTCAATGGGCTTAGCAGAGTGGCGCAACATAAGTTAGTGTATGATTCACTAGGAGACATGGTCGGTGGCCAGCTTCATGCATTAGCATTAAAAACATTTCAAAAAATATAGGGGATTGCAATGAGTGATATTTTTTCACAAATCAAACAAGATATTTCAGAAAACGATGTTGTACTTTACATGAAGGGTACACCACAGTTTCCAAGATGTGGATTTTCAAACGTAGTTGTCCAAGTTCTTGGAAGACTGGGTGTAGATTTCAAAGGCATTGATGTTTTGGAGAATGAAGAAATTAGACAAGGCATTAAAGACTTTACAAATTGGCCTACAATCCCACAGCTTTACATAAAAGGTGAATTTGTTGGTGGGTGTGATATAGTCAGAGAAATGTATGAATCTGGCGAGTTGAAAACATTGCTTGATCAGAAACAAGTGAAAACTAAAGTATAGTTACAGGAAAAAATTGTTAGAAGTATATTTACCAATTGCAGATATTAAAGTCGACCTATTAATACTGATCTTCATAGGTTTGATTACAGGAATCCTAAGCGGCATTTTTGGTGTTGGTGGTGGAATTATCTCAGTGCCATACCTGACACTAATTGGCGTTCCGCCCCAAGTAGCAGTCGCTACGGCTACAAATCAGATGACAGCTGGTACCTTATCGTCGTGTATAGCTTACGCGCGAAAAAGTAGAGTTGATTTTCGCTTGGGCGCAACAATGCTTACAGGAGGATTGCTTGGAAATTTAATTGCTTTAGGTGTATTTAATTATTTAAAAAATCACGGTGATCTAGATACATTTATCTCGCTTTCGTTTTTTGTTTTACTGACTGTAATAGGCCTGAAAACTGCATTTGAAGCTATCATAGCAATCTACGATCACATCACAAATAATGGGGAAGCTAAGAAAGCTAAGAGGCATAGTCATTGGTTTTATGTTTTACCTTTCAGAGTGAAGTTTAAGTCTGCAGAAGAAAAAATTAGTATCTTAATTCCTATTTTAGTAGGCTTATTTGGAGGATTTTTTGTATTAATGTTAGGCATAGGTGGCGGATTTATTATGATTCCTGCCATGCTTTATTTGATAAGAATTGATGAGTCTTTCTTAAGTGGAACCATCCAATTTCAAATTATTTTTACAAGTATTTTCTCTACACTGCTTCACTCTTTTACATCTCAGAATATGGATATAATACTTTGCGTTATATTGATTTTCGGGACTGTGGTAGGGGCTCAAATAGGGGCAAAAATTGGTATGAAAATCGAGCCTAAAAAATTTAGAATAGTTTTAGCTTTAATTATATTGATTATGGCAGTTAATATTGGTAGCGAACTCTTGATTGCTCCTGAGAATTTTTATGAAATAGATCAATTAGGAAAATAATGATGAAGTTCATAAAATTTGCCCTAGCTCTATTTATTATTTCATATAGCTATACTTCCCATGCTGTAATCTATGGGATTGATATAACAAAAACCGAAGTTATTAAGGATTCTAAGTTTCAAGGTGATGAAATAGCCATTTCTGGTTTGGTTAGAGGAGGGACAAGCATAATTACTTCAGTTACTGGTCCTACTAAGGGTTATAATATTTGGAAGAAGGAAAAAAAATATGGCATCTGGTTAAATGCTAAAAGATTATACATTCCAGCAACATTTAGTTTTTACCAGATTTATGCCACAAACTCACTTGAGAAAATAACCGATTACGACACTTTAAAAATTTTAGGATTCAATCTAGATTACAGCGATTATTTCTCACATGAGACTTATGAAAAAGATGAGATGCTAAAGTTCAATCATGCATTCAAAGAGTATCAACAATCTGTGGGGCAATATCTTGATTCAATTAATCCTATAGAGGTTATAGGTGGGAGTATTTTTAGAATTAAGATTAAGCTCAATAAAACTGTTCCAGTTGGTGATTATATTATTAAGATTGCTGAATTTGAAGATGGGAAATTGACGCAAACTGAGAGCCTAAGGTTTGAAGTTAAACAAAGTGAGTTTTTTGCAAGTATAGATAGTATGTCGAGTAATAGCCCAATAATTTATTCAATAATTGCAATCTTTATAGCTATTATTGTTGGTGGGATTGTGGGCGTAACTTTTAAGCACTAATACCTGGTGATTTTTGTGGCGTATCTTTTTTGAGATGTAGAAACATCATCCTAATTTAGAGTCTTAAAATTTTCGTCTCTGTTCAATCTTTCTCCTGCCAGCATATCTAAAAATTTTTTTTTCAGCGCGGCACTGGTAAATTCAATAGTCATGTCGTTTTTATAGCTACGAGTGGTTTTTAATAGAATATTATTTGGGTGCTCAAGATAGAATGTTCTTGTAAGTACCCCTTTAGTACTCATTATAGCGTCGGGACTTTCGAAAAGGTCTAATTTAATCATGAGAAAAAGTATTAGTCTGTTGAAAGTCTCGGTGTCCCACTTGAATTTAACTTTGTTGTCATCGCATTGAGGGGCTTCAATGGAGTCTACTGCATGAACAATATTCAAAAGGTTTTTGAGGTCTTCTTTTGAGATTTGCATACAGGCTTTGAAAAGTTCGTTATAAGTCTAGCAATAATATTAGTGGACTTATAACGAAGCTATCAACTGCAAAAAATTACTTCCCCGCGCGTTTACGGTCTACTGGGTTTAAGAATCTCTTTCTAAGCCTTATAGATTTTGGAGTTACTTCAACTAACTCGTCATCTTTAATATAAGAAAGTGTTTCTTCCAATGTAAACAATTTAGCAGGTGTGAGTTTAATGTTTTCATCACTTCCTGCGGCGCGGATATTTGTAAGCTGCTTACCACGAATTGGATTGACTTCCAAATCGTTGTCGCGATTATGCTCACCAATGACCATGCCTTCATATAACTTTGTTTTAGGTAGAACGAACATAATTCCACGATCTTCCAAATTCCAAAGCGCATAAGCAACTGCTTCGCCATTTGAATTTGAAATCAACGCACCATTTCTGCGAGTTGGAATGTCGCCTTTGTACGGTTGGTAGCTATGGAACAATCTGTTTAGTGTCCCTGTGCCACGAGTGTCATTTCTGAATTCGCTTTGGTAACCGATTAGTCCGCGTGATGGCACGTGGAATATCATTCTGGTTTTGCCGCCGCTTGATGGACGCATTTCTTGCATCTCACCTTTACGCTGCGAAACTTTTTCTACAACGGTACCAGTGAAAGCGTCATCCACATCAATTACAACTTCCTCGATTGGCTCAAGCTTCTGGCCATTTTCTTCTTTGAATAATACTTTAGGACGAGACACAGATAGTTCGAATCCTTCACGACGCATATTCTCAATCAACACGCCAAGCTGTAATTCTCCGCGACCACCAACTTCAAAACTCTCGCCTGTTTCAGAGATGTTTAGAGTAATAGCAACGTTGCTTTCAGCTTCTCTTTCTAGACGCTCAAGGATGATGCGAGATGTAACTTTCGTACCTTCTTGGCCAGCAAGAGGTGAATTGTTGACGCTAATGGTTATAGCCATTGTAGGAGGGTCAATCGGTGTCGATTTAATTGGTTCTACTACTTCTGGTGCACAGATCGTGTCAGCAACAGAGGTTAATTCAATACCTGCAATAGCCACGATGTCACCCGCTTCAGCAATTTCAGCTGGGATTCTTTCAATTCCTCTAAAGCCAAATAACTTTGTAAGTTTGGTGGTCTCAATAGTCTTGCCGTCAAGTCCGATACTTTTAACTGGTGAGCCGACTTTCGCAGAGCCAGAATAAACCTTGCCAATTAATACGCGTCCAACATAATTGTCGTAGGTCAAAATACTTGCAAGCATGCTAAATGGAGCCGTTTTGTCTACATTTGGTGCAGGGACTCTGTTTTTCATCAAATCGAAAAGTGGTTTTAAATCTTCGCCTTTTACATCTGCAGATGTGCTTGCCCATCCTTCACGGCCTACTGCAAATAAGGTTGGGAAATCTAATTGCTCTTCATTTGCATCGAGTGCTGAGAATAAATCAAAAATTTCGTTATGCACTTCTTCAATTCTGCGATCTGGACGATCTACTTTGTTAATTACTACAATCGGCTTAAGTCCTAATGCTAATGCTTTAGAAAGTACGAATTTAGTTTGTGGCATTGGCCCTTCAGATGAATCAACAAGAAGCACTACGCCATCAACCATCGATAGTACACGCTCAACCTCGCCTCCGAAGTCGGCGTGGCCAGGTGTGTCTACGATATTATATTTAATACCATCGTAATGTAGTGAAGTAGCCTTAGCTAAAATTGTAATTCCACGCTCACGCTCTAGGTCATTGCTGTCCATAAGACGCTCTGCAACCTGTTGATTGTCACGGAATGTTCCGCTTTGTCTTAACATCTTGTCTACTAAAGTTGTCTTGCCATGGTCAACATGCGCAATGATTGCTATGTTTCTTATTTCTGTCATATTTTAAAGTTCCTGCCCCGAAAGTGCGTTGTAATAATAACGACCATTCTAACCCATTGAAGTGAAAATAACAATAGAAGATACGCTTTACTTAGTAATTCACTAATTCTTGCATCATATTCTTTTATAACTATTTTTGCCTAGCTGAGCATACCAATAAAGGATGTGCGCCAGTTTCAAGCTTTTAGCAGCGGTTATACATGTTTCCTTATACCAATACGGGTTGGCAGTGCGCACAAGCTGGAAATAGTCTGGGTCTGGATCTATATCCCGAGCTTTTAAACTCTCATACAGCCTACCAAGACCACTACTATATAAGTATCGAATGTCTTCCTCTAGATTGATTCTTTTTCTAGGGTCTATTCTTATGAACACATACTCGTCGGTAATCACAATAATTCCCTTTTTAATTCCCCTATAGGCATCACATCACATATTCTCTGAGCTTTCAATCTTAAAAAAACTTGAAATCCCTGCGTTTATGCGGATACTATAAGCCATAATACACATTACAACCTAGGAAAATGGCATCTTCTAAGAGCAATATTCAAGAAGTAAATTTTGAGTCGGCATTAGGCGACAGGTATTTATCTTACGCACTTTCAACCATAATGTCACGTTCATTGCCCGACGTTAGAGACGGCTTGAAACCAGTGCATCGTCGTTTGCTATATGCAATGTTGCAACTGAAGTTAGACCCAAAAACTGGATATAAAAAGTGCGCACGTATTGTTGGTGATGTAATTGGTAAATTCCATCCGCACGGTGACGCTTCAGTTTATGATGCATTAGTTAGAATGGCGCAAACATTTGCATCACGCTACCCAATGGTTGATGGCCAAGGAAATTTTGGTTCAGTTGACGGTGATAGCCAAGCTGCAATGAGGTACACCGAAGCAAGACTTACTCAGTACGCTACATTACTTTTAAAAGATATTGAAAATAACACGGTTGATTTCAGACCGAACTATGATGGTAGCGACGAAGAGCCTGTTTTACTTCCATCTGCAGTTCCAAATATTTTAGCGAATGGTACAGAAGGGATTGCTGTTGGTATGGCGACTTCGATACCGCCACATAACTTGGTTGAGCTTTGCGATGCCTTATTGCATTTAATAAAATCCCCAAATGCGGCAATTGATTCTCTTTTAAAATATGTGAAAGGCCCTGATTTTCCAACTGGTGGTGTAATGGTCGAGCCTTGGGAAAATGTTAAAAAAGCATACGAAACTGGGCGTGGTAGTTTCAGACTGCGTGCGAAATGGGAAGTTGAGAAATTAGAAAGAGGGCAATATAAAATTATTGTTACAGAACTGCCATATCAAGTTCAAAAACGCGGACTAATTGAGAAAATGGCAGCACTTTTCAATGAGAAAAGATTGCCGTTTTTAGAGACATTCCAAGATATGTCAGCTGAAGATATTAGAGTTGTACTCACACCAAAGAGTAAAAATATCGATGCCAATGTAATAATGGAGTCGCTATTTAAACTTACCGATTTGGAAATAAAAGTTCAGCTCAACATGAATGTACTTGATTCGAAGTCTGTACCGCATGTGATGAACATCAAACAAGTACTAACTGAATTTTTAGACCATAGAAGAGTTGTAACTACACGTAGGTTAGAATATCGCTTAGGCAATATTGAAAACCGCTTGGAAATTCTTGATGGTTTATTGATCGCGTTCTTGAATCTTGATGAAGTGATAAGAATTATCCGCGAAGAAGATGATCCAAAAGCGGTGATGGTTAAAAAGTGGCAACTTACTGACAATCAAGTTGAAGCAATTTTAAATACGCGCTTAAGAGCACTTCGCAGACTCGAAGAAATGCAAATTAAGAAAGAGAATAAAGAGCTAAAAGAAGAAAGAAAAAACATCAAAGAAATCCTAAAAGACGAAGACAAACTCAATGGCGTTATTTCTGACGAAATCAAAGAAATCAAAGGTTTGTACAATAAAACGCCTCTTGGCAAACGTAAAACTGAATTAAGTGACGCACCATCAATTGAACCAATTGATATGGAAGCATTTGTTGAAAAAGAACCACTAACAGTGGTGTGTTCAGAGATGGGTTGGCTGCGTGCGATGAAAGGACATAACCTACAGCAAATTAAATATAAAGAAGGTGATAACGAATGGTTTACTGCATCGGTGATGAGTAACGATAAGATCGTTGCGTTCACTAACCATGGTAAATTCTATTCTATTGCCTGTGACAAAATAAGCCGTGGCAAAGGAGATGGCGACCCAATCAGATTAATATTTGATATGGCGCAAGATGAAAATATTTTACAAATGTTTAAATATAACGCCGAGGAAAAATATTTACTTGCTGCTCAAGATGGCAAAGGTTTCATTGTTCTGGCTTCTGATATTTTAGCCCAGACCAAAAGCGGTAAAAATGTTTTAACCTGTGACGGCAATGCAGTATTCTGCTTGCCACTGACTGGCAACACTGTAGCGGTAGTTGGTGAGAATAGAAGGTTGGTAATTTTCCCAGTGAATGAAATTCCAGAAATGAAACGCGGCCGCGGTGTAGCGTTACAGAAGTTCAAGCAAGGCAAGTTGAAAGATATTAAAATATTTAATATCGAAGAAGGCTTACATTGGCAGAACAAGTCTGGTAAACAATCACTAAAAGACATCCATGTTTGGAAAGGCAAACGCGGTAGCACTGGCAGGATTGTTTTAGGAAAACTTTGGATTGATAAGAGATAAGTTTTTTGGTAATACTACCCGTTAAAAATTTACAATGGTAAGTTATGCTAAATAAAGTTTTATCAACAGATCAACAAGCTCTGTTTACTGCTATTCAGAAAAATGATTTTGATGGAGCAAAATCGCTAATTGAAAAGTTAGAACCTGAGCAGTTAATTTGCTCTCAGGATTGGTTTAGTCAGATGCCCATGCACCTAGCTCTTAGAATGGGGGAATTGGGCGATGATCTTAAAATCAAAGATGACTCAGTAGCGATGCAATTGATTGGTAAACTTAATGCAGAGCAATTAAACCTACCAGATCTAAACGGTGCCACATCACTTACATATGCGTTCGCCTCTGGGACTAAGCGATGTGTTGAGGCGATAATTAACAAACTCACTACTGAACAATTATTGGCAAAACAAAAAGGTGGCCAGACTTATGAAGAGTTAGCACAAAGTCACGATCGGAAAGAATTTGCTGAAATTATTGCTGGTGTAAGATTACGAAACACGGTTGAGACATCGTCAGTCGATGAGCTCTGCAAACCCGATGATATTGGCAATACAATGCTGCACAGTGTTGCAAAACAAAAACACACCGATTTTGCGACACTCTGGTTACTCTTAGGAAAATTACCTAAAAAAGCACTATTTGCACAAAACAATAATCATACCACGCCTTTTAATGCTGCAACTATGCATCAAAACAGTAGCGCTGCACACGCTATTCATACTGCGTATGTTTTTCTGCAGCCTCACGCAGAAGATATGTCACTCGAAAATGTATTGGGTAAAGAACTGGCAAAACAGCTTTTTGAAAAGTTGTTTAATAAACCAAATGTTCAACCTTCCCAAGAAAGATCATAGGCTACCAATTTCCCCAGAATATGCTATACTCAAGCCTAGATATACGTACTATTCACCATGAAAATATATTTACACAATTCGTTAGCTCGCCAAAAGGAAGAGTTCGTTCCAATTGATAAAACCAATGTTAGGATGTACGTCTGTGGGCCTACCGTTTATGATCGTCCCCACCTTGGTAATGCGCGCTCTGCAGTTGTATACGATGTACTTTTTAGATTGCTAAAAGCAGTTTATCCTAAAGTCACTTATGCAAGAAATATTACTGATGTGGATGATAAAATTATAACTGCATCAAAAGAAACTGGCAAAGCCATCACCGAGATTACTACAACAATGACGCAGTATTATCATACCGATATCGCCGCGCTAAATTGTTTGCCACCAACAGCTGAGCCTAAAGCAACTGAGCATATTACTGATATGATTCAGATGATCCAAAAGCTTATAGAAAAAGGCCATGCATATGAAGCCGAAGGCCATGCATATGAAGCCGAAGGCCATGTACTTTTTGCAGTAGAGTCGTTTAAAGAATATGGAAACCTTGCGCGCCGTAGCGTGGAAGACATGATTGCTGGCGCTAGAGTTGAAGTTGCGCCATACAAAAAAAATCCTGCAGATTTTGTCTTATGGAAACCTGATGTTGAAAGTGGATTTGATAGTCCATGGGGCAAAGGCAGACCTGGGTGGCATATAGAATGTTCAGCAATGAGCAAAAAACATTTAGGATCAGAATTCGATATTCATGGTGGTGGGGCTGACTTGATGTTTCCTCATCACGAAAATGAAGTTGCGCAGAGTGAATGTGCCAATGATCATAAATTTGCTCGCTACTGGGTGCATAACGGTTTCTTAACCGTGAACGGAGAGAAGATGAGTAAGTCACTCGGCAATTTTAAAACCGTTCGCGAAGTTTTGGACGAAGGTGTTGAAGGCGTGGTGATAAGATACGTTTACCTTACTACCCACTATAAAAAACCCTTAGATTATAGTGATAAGGCGATTGAAGATGCGAAGAAATCTATTGAAAGATTCAGGTTAGCACTTAAGAATTACTCATCAGTAAAAGCTGACTCCGCAGATATTTTAGAAGCTCTAGCGGATGATATGAATACCCCACTGGCGCTAGCAAAGCTTCACGAATATGCGAATGCTGCGATCAAAGGTGATGAAACTGCAGCAGCTAAATTAGCCGCTGGTGCAGAACTTTTAGGACTAAATTTAACTACAGCATCTAAAGAAATTCCAGCTAAAGTTATTAAGTTAGCAGAAGAAAGAGTTGCCGCTAAAAAAGCTAAAAACTGGCCACTAGCAGATGAGCTGCGTAATAAAATATCAGCATTAGGATATACTGTAAAAGACACCAAAGATGGGTTCGAGTTTTAGGTTTTAAGTTTGTTAGCTCAGTAGCTTTTTATATAACACGTTCAATGCCTGTATAGTGGCTTGGGTTCTGACATCTTCTCTGTCACCTTGAAAATGATTCTCTATAACCTCAGTGTTACCTCGATATTTTACGGCGATATAAACCAATCCTACAGGCTTGGTTTCTGTTCCGCCTGTTGGGCCAGCAATTCCAGTAATCGCAATTGCAATATCGGCCATGGATCTTGATTTTGCTCCTATTACCATATGCTCTGCAACTTCGTGACTTACGGCACCTTTTTCAATTATCACTTCTTGCGGGACTCCAAGAATCTCAACTTTAGATTCATTTGAATATGTTATGAAACCTCTATCAAAAACTTCTGAACTTCCCGAAATTGAAGTTATGATACTCGCAACCATTCCACCTGTGCATGACTCAGCAAGAGCAATTTTAATTTTTTTCTGCTTACAAACTTCTAATAATTTTTTTGCGGTTTCTATCATAAATCTAAACTACAATTTTAAATACTAAATAAATAGTTAGGGCTGTGAAGAGTCCTGCGAATACATCGTCAAGTATAACCCCAAGAGGTTTTTTGTAATTTCTATCTATTGTTGAGATAAAAAAGGGTTTGAAAATATCGTATATTCTAAACAATACCAAGATCAGAATAAACGCAAAATTGCGTTCTGCCATATCAAACTTGTTGAGTTTGAGCGCTATTCTATAAGCCCAATCAAAGCTGATTGATATCGCCACCATCATGCCAATCACCTCATCAATCACCACCATTTTGTGATCAACGCTTCCAGTTTCGTTTTGGAATTTTATTACAGCCATCCAGCCAACAATAAACAAAAATATTGTGGTAATCCAAAATTTAAATTCTGCATCTTTGATAGCGCCAAGTCTAAATGTGTCTTCAGCACTCTCAATTATAACATTGTATATGGGATAGACAGCAATGCTTCCAAAAGTTCCTTGCGCTAGTGGTAAGAAACCTACCCAAAACCATGTTGCAATTATTGTGTACCATGCAAATTTTGGCGGTCTAATTTTTATGGATTTTGCGTTTACCATTAGATGGTTGAAATTATAATTTCGCGGGTCGAAACTCATTATTTTCCTAATAAGCAATTGAGCATACTGCTTGTGCAGCTATACCTTCACCTCTACCAGTAAATCCTAACTTTTCAGTGGTGGTGGCTTTGATATTGATTAGATTCTCATCAATTTTTAAAACTTGGGCAAGCTTTTTCTGCATTTCCTTCTTATACTTTAAAACCTTTGGTTTTTCGCAAATAATCGTGATATCAGCATTTTGAATCTCTCCGCCTTTCGCTTTAATTAAAGAATCAACATGCGCCAATAACTTGCAGGAGTCAGCATCTTTCCATTTCATATCTGAAGGTGGAAAATGCTCTCCAATATCGCCAAGTGCTGCAGTACCAAGCATCGCATCCATCAACGCATGTATTCCTACATCGCCATCTGAATGAGCTAAAACTTTATATGTGTGAGGAATGTGAATGCCGCAAATTGGTACTGTGAAATCTCCTTTGTTTTCTGTATCAAATTTGTGGACATCAAAACCCATTCCAACTTTATTAATGGGTTGCATAGGTAGGTCTTCTGAAGTTGTGATTTTTATATTTTTATAATCTCCATTCGCGACACCAACTTTAATTCCAGCATCAAGCGCGAGGGTTATGTCATCTGTGGCATTTAAACCTTGGTTATGCTTATGTAATGCATATATTGTTTCATAATGAAACCCTTGTGGTGTTTGCGTTTGGTAAAGCTTCGAACGATCTAGAGTTGAAATATCTTCACCTTGGAGTTTGATTGTATCTTTCGGAGCAATGCCAACATCAACGGCTTTATAAATTTCTAACATATTTATGACGTTATAAATTATATCATTGGTCACAAATGGCCTTGCAGCATCATGAATTAGAACATGTGACGGGCTTAGCTCTGATAAATCTTTTAGACCATTGAATACTGATTCTTGCCTAGTATTACCGCCAATTGAAAAAGGAAGTAATTTCAAACCAGTGGTTGCGGCTTGGTATAATTCTTCATGGTCTTTCGCAATCACTACTTTGACAGCATCAATAGAAGGGCAATTTAGAAATTTCTCAATCGTTTTTCTTAAAATGCTTTCACCATTAATTTTCAAATATTGCTTTGGTATTGAGTTGCCTAGACGCGTCCCATTTCCTCCAGCTACAATTAGTGCAATATTCTTCATTTCTTTTGTGGTTCTTCTGCCTTAGCAACAGCTACCAAAGCTGGACGCAAAAGTCTATCACTTATTACATATCCTGCCTGAATGACCTGCACCACTGTTCCTGTGGGATGCGTAGATGTCGGAATCTGTGTTATTGCCTGATGAAAATCATGATTAAACATCTCGCCTATTGGGTCTATTCTCTTGATGCCCCATTTATCAAAAGCATCAATTAGAGATTTCTTTGTTAGCTCAACGCCAGAGAATATTTGCTTCAAGGTATTGTTAGCTTCAAGCTGCTCAGAGTTCACGCTCGATTCGGCACGATGTAAATTTTCAAGAACTTCAATCAGATCCCGAGCAAATTTGGTGATGCCGTACTTATTTGCTTCTTCCAATTCTTTGGCTTGACGCTTGCGTAAATTATCCATTTCTGCAGCAAGGCGCATCATTTGATCTTTAAGCTTTGCGACTTCTTCTTGCGGGTTTTGCTCTGCCTTTGGCGCTTCCGCCTGAGCTGGTTGTTCTACTTTTTTTTCTTCGGTCATATATACTAGCTTAATGTGATTAGTCATTAAATAGTGCAATTGCGGAATAAATCAAGAGCGCGCTATTTTAAATATTGTTATAGAGTTTGGCTCGATTTTGATAATACTATATAGTTAAACAACTTAACGGATGACTCTATGCTGCAAACCACTACCACTTCTACAACTACATCAATTGCAAAAGAAAAAACTTCTGCAAAGCCTGTGTTCTTTTGGGATCTTAAACCTAAGTTGTTTAGTAGGGAAGACTTGCTTTTAAATGCTATAGATACTTGCAAAGAAAAAGGACTTAAAATGGTGATATTGGGGATGCTTGAAAGCAAAGAAGAAATTAGGGACCGCATTACCAAGGATAAAAGTTTAATGAATAAGTTCCAAGCCGATATCCAAGAACAAATTGAGGCAAAGCAATCTATCAAAGCGATGCTATCCAAACAAAGCATACCAGAAGATTTTCTATTTGATGAACAATTAATAGAGAGATATAGAACGGAGAAAGATGAAGTTACTAAAGCTCTTTTAGAACAACAAGCTCAAACAGCCTTAATGAATAGACACCCTAAAAGAGCTAGATTATCCATTGACTCTGTAGTTAAACCTATTCTTAAGAATTATGTAATCGCGAAAAAAAATAGTGATTCATTACAGGCTGGTTTTGATGATTTATTTAAAGAGCATAAATTCTTAGAAAAATTGAGAGATTCGGAAGTTACCTTTAACTTTGCAAAAGACATTGCTAGCTTGACTAAACTCGAAGGGAATGAATTGATCGTTTCTCAAAGTACGCAGGTTGGTGAAATTGTAAAACTACTGGAGGGAACAGATTTAGACTTAGTTGCTTATACTCATGATGAGAATCAAGCACAGCATCCATTGCTCAAGCCAGCACACGCCTTTTCAGTTAGTAATTTCCTTAAAATTTTTGCCCTTCAGGTCAACTCTTCAAGAGATGGGACATATCATGAGTCCGCTGATCTCCCCAGAGTTCTGAATAATATTAACGGCTACCTTTCGGGCAAAAAGTTTGAAGGTAAAAAATTGGGTAAACAAGTTGACGCAGTTATCGAGGGTTGCGACCATTTCCAAGCAGGTAAAGGAAACCCTTTAACTTGCAGCATGCTTTCCAAACACGGCGTTGCATTCCATCAAGTATTAGATAAGGGACATAGTTATATAGTAATATCTGATGTTCTCAAAGAAGATGTTATAAAAAAACTGGGGGCTGTTTATAACGAGTTATACAGCTCGCAGCCAGGTTTCTTAGCTGGAATTTTTGGAAGGTAAATGGAGGTATATGCAAGAGAAGAAACATACAATCTGCGCATGGTTTATTCCAGAAAATTTTCCTGATAAGGAAGCAATAATTACAAAAGCCTCTGAGTTATGCAGGAAACATAAATTAGCAATGTGCGAAATTGGATTACCGCATGATTTGTCTGGCTCTGTTATTCGCTCTTCTGGAAGGGCTGGAGTTATGTTTGAATCTTTAGCCCAAAACAATTTTGATTCAATTAATAAAGCTTCAATAGTTTTGGTAAATAATACTACTCATGCGGATCTACAGAACTTCACCCATACTCAAGTTGATTTTAGGCCAACTATTTTTGGTGAAATCCAAGGTATAAATTTAGGCCCCTTATTGGAGGGTGTTGAAGTAGAATTACAAAATAACCCGCCAAAGATTCAACCCCAGCCAGATCCAAGCTTGTTAGCTTATTTGTATGGGTTAATCGCTCCGTTTATCCCAGACTTGACCTTCATTTGGACCTCAGCTGCCGCTAGGCCTGTAGTAGATACATCGCCTAATATTGCAACAAACTCTGGTCTAGACGCAAGCCAAAGAAGAGCTCAAGAAAAAATGGATGCTTTGGAAAGGTAAGTGGTGGTGCTGAGACGATTGATTCAAAATCGTTACAACGATTTCTCACCCTAAGTGGCGGCTTCGCCGTCCAATTCGCAAGCGAAGCATCTCATATATGGTGGGACTGAGACGATTCGAACGTCCGACCTAGTGATTAGGAATCACTTGCTCTATCCAGCTGAGCTACAGCCCCATAAGTATGATGGTTATAAGTTTTGTAGTTTTATCTGTAAAGGTTTTTATTCAGGGGGTGATAGTATTGCTTGCCAAGTAAGGGAATTTTTGCTAGAAACAATCCACATCTTCATGCGGAAGAGTGGCCGAGCGGTTTAAGGCACCGGTCTTGAAAACCGACGTACGTTAACGCGTACCGTGAGTTCGAATCTCACCTCTTCCGCCATTGATTCGTAGTTAAATTGTTGTAATAATTTAGAATCATGGAATCACTTGTCATCAGAACAGCTTCTATCAACGATGCGAAAGCTATCGTTGAATGCCATAAAGAAGCCGTCGAAAAAAGAGCGGCTGCTTTTTATGATGCGAACATTATTGCTGAATGGGGCAAAGACAATATAGAGAAAATTCTTGGTGAAATTCAAAACCAAGATTTTATTTTTCTAGTAGCGGAAGTGGATAATTATATTCTTGGGTACGGAGTAGCAAATCCAAGCGCTCTAGAATTTAAATCTCTCTATACAAGGCCAAATAAGATAGGTAGCATAGGGGTATGTATTCTTACCGAATTGCTAGAGCAATGCAAAAAGCAAGGTTGCCATTATCTTGAATTGTCGTCCTCACTCAATGCCGAGAAATTCTATTTAGATAACGGCTTTCGGGTAATACAAAAAGGTCAGCATATATTAGATTCTGGTCTCGCAATGGATTCTATCAAAATGAGGATTGAGCTATAATCATCTTATTCATAACGCCAAACTTATCGCCTGTCTTAATTAACCATTTTCTGAAATAACTTGAGTGGAATTTCATAAGCACTACAATGGCATAAGTTTCCGGGCAGGTTCGCATAGCGCCTACAACGCACCGCCATTTACTTCAGGACACACGACTGCCATAATACCAATTCTCGAATAAGAAAATATAGTTCTAAAGTGTCCATGACAAATATACAAAAAGGAAAATACCGCCATTACAAAGGTCATTTATATGAGGTGTTAGGTACGGCTCGTCATTCTGAGACTCTTGAAGAAATGGTGGTTTATAAAGCGCTTTACGGGGATTTTGGACTGTGGGTACGCCCTCTGGAAATGTTCTTAGCAGATGTTGAAATCAACGGCAAAATTCAGAAAAGGTTTGAGTTTATAGGAGATGAAAAACAGGCTTGACTATTTAGTATATATGTATACAATATAACTAAATATCAATGAGGCATATATGTGGACAAGAACTTATAACAAAACATTTCAAGGTTTAAAGCGCGAAGATGTTTGGCGGATTTGGACTGATATTAATAGCTGGCCAACTTGGCATGGCGATTTAGATTACTGCAAGCTTGATGGCGACTTTGTCGTCGGTAACCATTTTATGTTAAAGCCCAAGGGTGTAAGCCCTGTAAAAATCGTGCTGACCGAAATTGTCGAAGGCCACTCTTTCACGGATTGCACTTCGTTCTTCGGCGCCAAAATGTACGATACTCATGCCATGGAAGAGACGCCTGACGGATTAAAGTTAACGAATAAACTCGTTGTAACTGGCCCACTAAAGTGGCTCTGGATCAAACTTGTGGCTCAAAACGTCGCTAATACTATACCCGAAGAAACAGAAAACCTTGTAAAGCTTGTGAGAGGTGGAAATGTCTAACTTACCATTTGGTTTTGACAAGCCTGAGGACAGCCCTGGGTTTTTGCTTTGGCAAACAACGATGGTATGGCAACGGCAGATTAGAAAGTCTTTGGAGCCTTATGAAATATCCCATGCCCAGTTTGTGATTATGGCGACATTGATGTGGTTTGAGGCTCATCACTATGACACGACCCAAATTCTCATCGTGAACTGGTCAAAGCTTGATAAAATGACTGTTTCAAAATCTCTAAGAAAACTTGTGGCACTTGGTTGCGTTAATCGTATAGAACATGAAACAGATACTCGCGCTAAGAGCGTCTCTCTCACCGACAAAGGTAAAAAGATGGTACGCACCCTAGTACCTATTATAGAAGGCATTGATAGTAACTTTTTTGGTAAAGCATCTAAATCAGCGCAAAAAAATCTAGTGCAAATCTTGGCCAAATTAATCGCAGGCACAACAGATGAATAAGACGTATTAGTTAATAATTAAAGTAATGGTCACTCGCATAATAGCAATACCCGATAACTGCTTAGCAGTTTTTTAATGCTAGAAACGAAATAAAATGTAAAAAAGACCCATTAATTTCAACTATATCTTGCTCTGTGTTATCTAATCCTCTTGTTAAGTTCGTATGAATATGTACAATCAGTGCATAATGTGGAGCAAAATTCGAACTTTGTTCGCGAAATGCTGTCATTTATTAATTAACAAAAAAGGAGAATAAATATGGCTTCTAAGTCAAAATCTGCAGCGAAGAAAGCAGCAGTTGTTGTACGTCCAGTGAAAGAAAGACTAACAAAATCAGCAATGGTTGGACAAATTGCTGAGAGAGCATCTCTTACCCGCTCGCAAGTTTCTGAAGTAATGGGTGCATTAGAAGGACTAATGCTTGGTTCTGTACATCCGAATGGTTCTGGAGAATTTATGTTCCCAGGTCTATTCAAAGTTACATTGCGCAAAGTTCCTGCTCGTAAAGCTGGGACACTTATCCGCAACCCTGCAACAGGCGAAATGATGAAAGCTGCTGCAAAGCCAGCTTCTGTTCGCGTTAAAATCAGAGCTTTAGCAAAAATGAAGGCTGCAGCAACAAAATAGTTTGCTGTAAATTTGAGCATGAGCTCAGAACTTCTTGGGATGGTGCATTGCGGTGCCGTCCCAATTTTTTTGGGGTGATAAATTCATCGTTGCGAATACACCTTTTCAAAGATACAATCCAACTCAGTTAATTTAGGAATTATACATGACATTTCCACTAACATATTGGTTTGGATTCTTGGGATTCGTATTGTTTGCTCTGGCGCTTGATTTAGGGGTGTTTCATAAGAGAGACAAGGCTGTAACTTTCAAAGACGCAACGATTATGTCTACGGTCTGGTTTACTTTCGCGATGATATTTTGTTTGCTTATAAAGCTTAATTCCGACTCGCAAAAAGCTCTAGAATTCTTGACTGGTTACATAGTAGAGCTTTCCTTAAGCATGGATAATGTTTTTGTTTTTGTTCTAATCTTTAGTTATTTTAAAGTTCCAGCAATATATCAGCACCGCGTTTTGTTTTGGGGGATTATCGGGGCAATTGTAATGCGCTTTGCCATGATCACAGGAGGTGTATATATATTTGGTAAATTCGAATGGATATTCTATATCTTTGGAGCATTCTTAATTTATACCGGCTTTAAAATTGCCGTTTCTCAAGAAAAAAAGGAGGAAGTTTCAGAGCAAAAAAATGCAATGATTTCTTTTGTAGGAAAGTTTGTTAGAGTTACCCCAAATTTTGAAGGCCATAACTTTTGGGTGAAAGTTAAAGGCAAGTGGGCTTGCACGCCTTTATTTGTGGTTTTACTTTTGGTTGAAAAAACCGACTTAATTTTTGCACTTGATTCTATCCCTGCAATTATCGCTATAACTCAGGATCCATTTATAGTGTTTACGTCCAATATTTTTGCTATATTAGGGCTAAGATCTCTATATTTTATGCTCGCTTCAGCTATCCATAAATTCAGTCACTTAAAATACGGTATAGCCGTAGTGTTGATGTTTGTAGGCTTTAAGATGCTTGCAACTATGCAAAATATACACATTCCAGTGTCATATTCGTTAACATTTATAATATTAGTGCTTTCTAGTGCTATAATGTTCTCGCTTTGGAGGAATAAAAATACTTAGTTATATGGTGAAGTTGTAATATTTCCTTAACATTCGTGTGTTATAATGCGTGCTCAAAATTGTTTAAGGAGTGGTTATGAGTATAGCAAATGTGGTTAATTTAATAAACGCAGAGCAACCTTTTGAAACCGAGTTAGATGCGCTTTTAAAAACTTCATCGCCTCAAGCTATTCTTGCAGAATTAATAAACTACCATTTCTCTAAAGATAAAATTCCAGACAAATATAAGCTAGTTGACTTGCTTATAGAAAAAGGCGCTAGCCTATCAAAAGTAGCTGAAATTTATCACACGGATCAACTTGAATGGTTAGTACCGAGAGGAGCTAATAAACAACTACTCTTAGGCCACATATTAATGAATGGCGCATACAAATATAATTTCAACTCTAAAGCTGATGAATTTGATCAAGAAAAGTATTTAAAAGTAAAAAGCCAAGTTGAGTACTTATTAGATAATGGAGCTTCTTTAGAAGACCCAATGGTGCATTACACATCACACGCTACCAGATACATCTATAGCCTGAGTATTTATTTCCCTGAAGACTTTTTTGATTTTTTAATTTCTCGCGGGCTCTCTGCTAACAAGCTATTAGAGATCTCTTTACAACAAGACATTCGTGATTATACGACAAATCGCCCTATTAAGCCACTGCACTTAGAAGCACAAAAAAAGCAAATCTTAATCGCTGTAAAGCATTGCGTAGATCTTGCAAAAGCTTTTAATGATCTGCCTTTTAGTACATTGTTTTCCATAACTAAAGAAACTTTAGTTATTCTGCATTCGCATGGTTTACCAGCGGACGCGATTATGCAAAAAGGCTACGACCACGGCTATATATTCACTACACTTATTGAAACTGCAATAGAACTAGGTGCAAACCCTAATTATATTTTCCCAGAGAATGGTGCTTCTATTTTAGAAACCATTCTAGGAAGTGCCCTGACTGAATTAGCAGAAAAACTTTTAGAAGTAGGAGCCGATAGAAAAATTTCTGACAACAATTTTGCACTAATACTTGCAGCACACCCAAATTTGTATTTTTACCAAGAGTTACAAGAACTGTTCCCAGAAACATTTAATGCAGAAAAAGTAGCTGATTTTCTACGTGCCCATGGTTTCTCTCACACTGGAACAAAATTTGTGATTGATCTTTACAACTTATCAAAAGATGCAAGCAACCATATACCTCCTCACAACGCTACCTTAGGTAACTTTGAAGCATCTATTTTAACTGATCACGAACCATGCCCTATTATTAACAACAAGCTTGATGCTTGCTTAACGAACAAATATGGTTTCACACCTTTACAAATTGCATTTATCACGCATGAGTATCAGTTAGCTATACAGTTATTACAGCAGGGACATAGCCTTACAGAAACAAATATTAATGATTCAACTGCACTTAATATTTATAGCATCATGTCACATGTAGCTAGGCGTATAGAAGGCAATGACTATGCTTTATTAGAAAGACTGAAAGAAGAAGTGATAAAGAGAGTTAAAAACGTTGATGTAATTTCTGATAATGGCGAAAGTTTAGTTGATCAGTTCTTGCATTCAGAAGGTATGAGAGAAGTAGTATTAGCAAAATCAAAAGATCCTCTATTCAAATTTTTAAAAAATGGCACAGACTTGTTTTCAGCTTCTTCTGACAAAATTCATATTGGTATCAGCCACGGCAATGGCTATTGGTCAACAGGCGTTAACACTGTGGCGCGTCTAATTATGCAAGATAATCCAGATGTTGAATTCCACATGGTATCTAAACCAATTTTAGATCAAGGTGGAGATGTGTTTATTAGGCAATTCGATGGGTGGATAAACCCAGGCGGTGGTGATAGTTATCCTAAGCTTCCCGAATTCAAAAAAGCTGATTGGCCGCAATCTTTAGATACAGAAGTAATCTATCAATTCATGCTAAATAAAACCCATGAATTTGGCATGCCTTATCTGGGGATGTGTGCTGGCGCACAAAATTTTGCACTATTCCATGATGGTTACTTATATCCTTTAAAAGGTTATAACCATGGACAGCATACTGTAACATTTATTGATGGAACTTTGGGTCACTATAACTCTATGAGCGCATCAGAAAAAAAGCAGGCATTAAAAACCTGTGAATTCCCTAAGATTGAGTATAAAGGGGATACTGCACATAACTTTGCGGCAGTTTCTGGGAAACTTGGTAATGGAATCCAATTGGGTGCGATATCTGAAGATGGTGTACCAATGTGCTTTGCTCATGAGAATGGCATCCGATTTGCAACGCAGTACCACCCTGAACATCACTATAAAACTCCAACTAAGGAAGGGTTGAACTATCAACGTATATGGCTAGAAAATTTCGTCGATATGGCAAGGATGCATCATGAAGCAGTTCATTCAGATGGCGAGCACCCACTGCAATTTATGGCTAAAGTTAAAGAAAAACTTGATGCCTGCGTCGAGGAAAAAATCTGCTTAGTTGAAGAAGTGGCCAATGATTTCATAATTGCTGGGTAGTTTAGGTCTCGACTTTTTCGGAATTCACACCTAATTGGTCCGCTATTTTTCACCAAACAATTGCCCCAATCCCAAAAAAATGCTAAATAGAGTACCAAGACAAACTAAGGTATTTTATGGCAGCGCAAATAGTTAAAGGCATCACAGGTGATTGGGAAGTTGTAATCGGTCTAGAAGTACACGCACAGATAAATTCTAACAGCAAACTATTCTCAGGCAGCTCCACCGAATTTGGAGCTGAACCAAATACACAAGTTTCTTTTATTGATGCGGCAATGCCTGGAATGCTCCCAACACTGAATGAGCGCTGCGTTGAGCAAGCTGTCAAAACAGGTCTAGGACTAAATGCTCAAATTAATTTAATGTCGATTTTTGACCGCAAAAACTACTTCTATCCTGACCTACCTCAAGGCTACCAAATTTCACAGTTCCATCACCCAATAGTTGGAAAAGGCATGATTCAACTAGATATGCCAGATGGCACCGTAAAGGATGTGGGGATTACAAGACTGCACCTTGAGCAGGATGCTGGTAAAAGTATGCACGACCAAAGCCCCACAGAAACATTTATTGATTTAAACAGGTCGGGTGTAGCGTTAATGGAAATTGTTTCCGAACCAGATATGCGCAGCAGTGAGGAGGCAGGTGAATACATGAAAAAGCTGCGCTCTATATTGCGGTACTTAGATACATGCGATGGCGACATGGAAAAGGGTTCAATGCGCTGTGACGCGAACGTTTCAGTAAGAAAAGTCGGTGATACAAAATTAGGAACACGTGCTGAAGTTAAAAACGTAAACTCTGTAAAGAACTTAATGCGCGCAATTGACTTCGAAGCGCAAAGACAAGTTAACATTTTAGAAAGCGGGGGCAAGATTGATCAGGAAACCAGATTATTTGATGCTAATTCCGGGCAAACAAGATCTATGCGCTCGAAAGAAGAGGCACATGATTACAGATATTTTCCAGATCCTGATTTACTACCCCTACAACTTACTCAAGAGTATGTTGATGATATTAAAAAACATTTACCAGAACTTCCTGATGATAAAAAGAAAAGATACATGTCATCAATGGGACTATCGTCGTATGATGCAGCCGTTATAGTAGCGGAAAAAACGACTGCGAAATTCTTTGAAGATGTTGCAACAAAATGTGATCCCAAACTTGCGGCAAACTGGGTGACAGTTGAGCTGTTTGCAAAATTGAATAAAGTCGATAAGACTATTGAAGAATCACCAGTGACAGCAACAAATATCGCTGAACTAATTGGCTTAATTCAAGACAATACAATATCAGGCAAGATTGCAAAGCAGGTTTTTGAGATCATGTTCGAAACAGGAAAGTCCCCTGCTGTGATCGTTGAAGAACAAGGCCTGAAACAAGTGACCGATACAGGCGCTATTGAAAAAGCAATTGATGAGGTGCTGTCAGCGAATGCAGATAAGGTTGCTGAATTTAGATCAGGCAAAGACAAGCTGTTTGGATTCTTTGTTGGACAAGTTATGAAGGCAACTCAAGGCAAGGCAAATCCAGCAGCTTTGAATGACATTCTGATGAAGAAATTAAAAGGATAGCCTTTTATAAATGGAAGCTTATTTATTTTTACTGCCTGTGACTTTGTTGATAGTACTAGTGATGCTTGGCGGCTTCTTCTGGGCTTTGAAAAACAAGCAATATGACGACCTTGATGGCGCCGCACAGCGGATATTATTTGACGAACATACCACAAAAGAACTTGCAAAAAAGGAAGAATCTGAGTAAATTCCTTTTACTCATTTATGGCGGAGTAGCTCAGTTGGTTAGAGCGGTGGAATCATAATCCATGTGTCGGGGGTTCAAATCCCTCCTCCGCTACCATTTTTTTACGAATAGTTTAAAATCTTGCATAACTCCTTTCATTTATCAGCTTATATCACCGTCAAATCAATGTGTTAGCGAACATCTTGACGTCGCCTAAAATCTTAACAAAACTCTTCTTGCAAGGATTATTAAGGATTTGTTACAATGCGCGTCTAAATTTTAATTAATAAAATATATTATGATGAAAACTTTTAAAACACTAGGAAAGATCATTTTAGTTGTAGCGATTTCAGTCATACTCTTGGTCTCCGTTTTTGGAGGAATTGTTTATGTTTGGT